>JACCDI011026332.1_pt1 | contig 16423 bp, 15 predicted proteins | sample 7442791 | NCBI WGS metagenome assembly JACCDI01 (sample SAMN15323434, study PRJNA562643) | freshwater metagenome | isolation source: river surface water | place: USA:Blue River Watershed | collected 2017-08-15 | reverse complement strand
CGTGAACCGCACCGTCACTGTCGCGGGTGATGAGCAAGGGGCGGCCGGTGGCATCGTGCGGCACCGCCATGTTCGGTTCCGGCAGCAGCGCCGAAGGGCAGAGCACTTGCGGCAGCCGACCAAACAGCGCCTGCTGTTCCCGCGCCCAATGCCCCGGATCGGTATAGACCGAGGCGGGCACCGAGGAGATGCCGCTCCCGGGCCGGGTGCACCCATCGGCAATCGCCCGCGCCAGGGCAAGCTGGCCCGGGGTTGGGCTTCGGCCCGGAAGTGTGGATGCGGTGGCCATCAAGGCTAGGAATAGACCCAAACCGCGCTAGTGTCGCAAGCGATTTTGGTGGGGAGCGTTTGAATGTCGGTCGATCTGATCCGGTTTGTGATCTTTGTCGGGGTCTTGCTGGGCCTTGGTCTGCTGGCGACCCGCATTCCCTCGTTCCGGCCCTATCTGCGCAAGAACCCGCTGATCACCTTCCTGCTTGGCATCTCCAGCGGCTTTCCGCTGACCCTGCTGGTGGCGACGATGACCTTCTGGCTTGCCAAGGTCGGGATCGATACGGCCACCATCGGCTTTGCCGTTGCGCTGGGCACGCCCTATACGATCAAGTTCCTCTGGGCGCCGCTGGTCGACAAGCTGCCGATCCCGGTGCTGACCCGCCTGTTCGGCCAGCGCCGCAGCTGGCTTTACCTGGTTCAGGCGCTGCTCTTCGTTTCGATCTGGAAGCTGGGGGCCAGCGACCCGCAGCCGGGCCACCTGGGGCCCTTCGTGTTCTGGGCGGTAGTCACGGCCTTCCTGTCGGCCACGCAGGACATCGTGATCGACGCCTATCGTATCGAAATTCTGGAAGAGGATGAATTTGCCCACGGCACGGCCACCAACCAGTTCGGCTATCGCACCGGCAACCTGATTGCCGGGGCAGGCACGGTCTATCTGGCCTCGGCCGAAGGGCTCGGGCTCGGCTGGGCCATGGGCTATGGGCTCACCGCCTTTGCGATCATCCCGGCCATCATCGGCTCGCTGATCGCCGGGCCGGGCAAATATGTTGATCGCTTTGCCCAGGCCAAGGGTATCAGCGCCGGGCAGTGGCTGCTGGAAACCGTGGTCAATCCGTTCCGCGAATTTCTGGGTCGCCATGGCGCCTTCCTGATCCTGGGCTTCGTGCTGATCTACAAGGTTGGCGATGCGATGGGGCAGACCATGCTCGCGCCGATGATCGTGGATCTGGGCTTTGCTGATCTCGATTACGTTTCGGCAAACAAGCTCTGGGGCTTTGGCGCGCTGATCCTCGGCTCGGCGCTGGGTGCGCCGTTCATCCTGTGGCTGGGCATGGGCCGGGCGCTGCTGATCTCGGGCCTGCTGATGATGTTCTCGAACGTGATGTTCATGGTGCTGTCGCTCAGCGGCAACAATTACTGGATGCTGGTCGCCGCGATCGGGACCGAAAACGTGACCAGCGGGATCGGCTTGACGGTCTTTGCAACCTATCTCTCGGGCCTTTCCAGCCTGGCCTATACGGCCACCCAGTTCGCGCTGCTGTCATCCTTCGCGGCCTTTGGGCGAACCTGGTTGGCCTCGCCCGCCGGGGTGATTGCCGAAAAGCTTGGCTGGACCTGGTTCTGGGGCTTCACGATTATCGCCGCCGTGCCGGGCATGCTGTTGTTGTGGGTGCTGTGGAACAAGGGCTACCTGGTCCAGTCGATCCGCCAGCCCAGCGCCGAGGATGATGGGCCGGGAGCCTCGGCCAAGGGTTAGTCCGGCAGTTCGCCGTTCAGCCGCAGCACCTCGCCCGACAGGTAAAGTGATCCGGCGATCAGCACCGGCAGGCCATCCTGCGGTAGCGCCGCAAGCGCACTGGGTACGTCGGAATAGGCAATCGCGCCGGGTCCGAATGCTTCTGCCGGATGCCATTCGTGCGTCGGCACGGGAACGGCAGCGATCGTCGCGGCATTCGCGGCGAGCGGTCCGGTCAGCGCTGCCGGATCCTTGTTCGCCAGCATCCCGATAATCAGGTGGAAGCGCCGATCCTGAAAGTGCTGCGCCAGCGCTGCGCCAGCGGACGGGTTGTGCCCGCCATCCAGCCAGACCTCGCGCGAGCCGATCAGCGGGCCAGCTTTCAGCCGTTGCAAGCGCGCGGGCCAGTTCGCGGCGACCAAACCGGTGCGGATTGAAGCCTCGGATACGGTCAGCGCGCTTTGGTGGCGCAGCATGGCCACCGCCAGTGCAGCATTGTCGGCCTGGTGCGGGCCAGTCATGGTTGGCAGTGGCAGGTCAAGCGTGCCGTGCTTGTCGCGATAGGTGATCCCGCTGCCCACTTCGGCAAACCAGTCGAGCCCGCGCAGGGCAGGGCGCGCGCCAGCCCGCATGGCCTGGTCCAGCACGGCCTTGGTCATCCCGGTATCGTAATGCTGCGTCACCAGCGGTACGCCGGGCTTGGCGATCCCGGCCTTTTCGAAGGCAATCCGTTCCAGCGGCACGGTCGGCACGCCGTCTTCGGGCGCGAGCAGGAACCGCTCGTGATCCAGCCCCAGCGCCGCGATCCCGCAGACGGCGGGCTGCTCAATGACATTCGTCGCGTCAAACCGGCCACCCAGGCCAACCTCAACCACGCAGGCATCGGCCGGAACCCGCGCAAATTCGGCAAAGGCGGCGGCGATGGTCACTTCGAAAAAGCTGGGGTTCAGGTCTGCGCCCCGGTCCAGCACTTCGGCCAGCACATCGGCCAGCTGGTCATCCTCGATCAGCTGCCCCGCCAGCCGGATGCGCTCATTATAGCGGACCAGGTGCGGGCTGATCGTGGCGTGGACCCTGTAGCCCTCGGCCTCCAGCATGGCGCGCAGGAAGGCGCAGGTGCTGCCCTTGCCGTTGGTCCCGGCGACATGGAACACCGGCGGCAGGCGCAGGTGCGGATCGCCGAGGGCTGCAAGCAGGGCGCGGATCGTCTCCAGCCCCAACCGCCCCTCCGGCACGGAAAGCGCACTCAGCCGGTCAAGCTGGGCCTGCACGCGCGGGCTCTCGGACGTGGCGAAATCGCGCAATCTAAGCCCCCTCTTCTTTAGAGGAGAGGGTTGGGGGTGGTGGATTGCAGCCACGGGGCTGGCACCACCCCGCTGCGACTAGGCCCGGCTGCGCCGAACCAAGTCTCGCTGCCCCTCCTCTGAAGAGGAGGGGGTAATTCACGCCGCTGCCTTTGTACCCAGGTAATCGAGCACCAGCGCCAGCTGTGCCTTCAGGTCACGCCGGTGGACAACCAAGTCGATCATGCCGTGCTCGTGCAGGTATTCGGCGCGCTGGAAGCCTTCGGGCAGCTTTTCGCGGATCGTGTCCTGGATCACGCGCTGGCCGGCAAAGCCGATCAGGCAGCCCGGCTCGGCAATCTGGATGTCACCCAGCATGGCGTAGCTGGCGGTGACGCCGCCCGTGGTCGGGTCGGTCAGCACGACGATATAGGGCAGGCCCGCGGCGTTCAGGCGGCGCACGGCCACGGTCGTCTTGGGCATCTGCATCAGGCTGAGGATGCCCTCTTGCATGCGTGCGCCACCCGCGGCGGTGCAAATCACATAGGCGCACTTTTCCTTGAGCGCCTTGTCCGCCCCAGCCACGAAAGCCGCGCCCACAGCCATGCCCATCGATCCGCCCATAAAGGCAAAGTCCTGGACACCCAGCACCACCTTCTTGCCCTCGATCGTGCCAAGCGCGTTGGTCAGGGCATCTGGGTGCGGGTTGGCAGCACGGGCGGCCTTGAGCCGGTCCGGATACTTCTTCGAATCCTTGAACTTCAGCGGGTCTTCCTTGACCTTGGGTGAAGGCAGAACCGTGAAAGTCGGATCGAGCAGCTGGGCAAACCGCGCGTCGGCGCCGATGCGGCCGTGGTGATCACAACGCGGGCAGACGTTCAGGTTTTCCTCGTACTCCTTGGTGAACAGCATTTCGCTGCACGAAGGGCACTTGATCCAGAGGTTATCCGGGGTGTCGCGCTTGTCCTGAAAGGGCAGCGCTTTGCGAACGCGATCGAGCCAGCTCATGCGCCGGTCCTAGCCGAATGGACCGCCGCCGCCAATGCCGCGGTCAATTCCTGCACAGGTCCGGCAGCATTCGCGCCATGCTCGCCGACAAGATCGACCAGCGCCGAGCCGACCACCACGCCGTCCGCGACCTTGGCAAAGGCGGCGGCCTGTTCCGGGGTGCGCACGCCAAAGCCCACGGCAACCGGGATATCCGATGCGGCCTTGATCCGAGCCACGGCCTCCGCCACGCCGCCGACTGCGGCCTGCTGCATGCCGGTGATCCCGGCAACCGAGACGTAGTAGAGGAAACCGGAAGAGCCCTCCAGCACCGCCGGCAGTCGGACTGCATCGGCGGTGGGGGTGGCCAGCCGGATCAGCGAAATGCCCTTGGCGCGGAGCGCCGGGCCCAGCTCCGGGTCTTCCTCGGGCGGAATGTCGACACAGATCACGCCGTCGACCCCGGCCTGGGCGCAGGCATCGGCGAACCAGTCGGCCCCGCGGATCGTCATCGGGTTCGCATAGCCCATCAGCACCAGCGGCACTGCGGGATGGCGTGCGCGGAAATCAGCGGCAATCTTCAGGATATCGGCGGTGCGGGTGCCAGCGCCGAGCGAACGGAGGTTGGCCTTCTGGATCGCCGGGCCATCGGCCATCGGATCGGTAAAGGGCATGCCCAGCTCGATCACGTCGGCCCCGCCGGCCACCAGCGCATCGAGGATCGCGGGCGTCGCGGCAGGCGTCGGATCGCCCCCGGTCACGAAGGTGACGAGGGCGGGGCGGCCCTTGGCGAAGGCGGAGGAGAGGCGGCTCACAGCGAGACCCCCAGGTGTTCCGCGACCGAGAAGATGTCCTTGTCGCCGCGCCCGCAGAGGTTAACCAAAATGATCTGGTCCTTGCTCATCGTCGGAGCGACCTTGGTGACGGCGGCGATGGCGTGGCTCGGCTCAAGCGCAGGGATGATCCCTTCGGTGCGGCAGAGCAGCTGGAAGCCTTCAAGCGCTTCGGTATCGGTCACGCTGGTGTAATCGACCCGGCCGATTTCCTTGAGCCAGGAATGCTCCGGCCCGATCCCGGGATAGTCCAGCCCTGCGCTGATCGAATGGCCTTCGGTGATCTGGCCGTCCTCGTCCTGCAACAGGTAGGTCTTGTTGCCGTGAAGGATACCCGGGCGACCGCCCGCCAACGAAGCGGCATGCTCCTTTTCAAGCCCATGCCCGGCCGCTTCAACGCCGAGCATCTTCACCTCGGGATCGTCCAGGAAGGGATGGAACAGGCCGATGGCATTGCTGCCCCCGCCAATCGCGGCAACCAGCAGGTCAGGCAGCTTGCCGGTCCGCGCGAGCATCTGGGCGCGGGCCTCCTTGCCGATCACGCTCTGGAAATCGCGGACCAGCTCCGGATAGGGGTGCGGCCCGGCGGCGGTGCCGATGATGTAGAATGTGTCGTGCACATTGGCGACCCAGTCGCGCAGCGCCTCGTTCATCGCGTCCTTCAGCGTCGCCGCGCCCGAAGTGACCGGCACCACTTCGGCGCCGAGCAATTTCATCCGGAACACGTTGGGCGCCTGCCGGGCGACGTCGGTCGCGCCCATGTAGACCACGCAGGGCAGGCCAAAGCGGGCGCAGACCGTTGCCGTGGCGACGCCATGCTGACCAGCGCCGGTTTCGGCGATGATCCGGGTCTTGCCCATGCGGATCGCCAGAAGGATCTGGCCGATGCAGTTGTTGATCTTGTGTGCGCCCGTGTGGTTCAGCTCGTCACGCTTGAACCACACCTGTGCGCCGCCCAACTCTTCCGTCAGGCGCGGCGCGAAATAGAGTGGGCTGGGGCGACCAACATAATGCTCCAGCAGGTCATCAAATTCAGCCTGGAATGCCGGGTCGGCCTTGGCGGCGCGGTATTCACGCTCCAGGTCCAGCACCAGCGGCATCAGGGTTTCGGCGACATAGCGCCCGCCGAACTGGCCGAAATGGCCGCGCTCGTCGGGTTGGTTGCGGAAGGAATTGGCCGTGCTCATGCCAGGGCGCTTGGCAGGGAATCCGGGCGCTGTCCAGCGGTCCGCTGGCCCAGATTTGCTGTCAGCTGCGCGCTGCGGCGCAGAATTCAGCAATGCGCGCCGGGTCCTTTACACCAGGGGTGCTTTCGATCCCCGATGCGGCATCGACCAGCGGCGCAGCGGTCAGCCGCACGGCTTCGGCTACGTTGGCGGGATTAAGACCCCCAGCCAGCCCCCATGGCAAGCCAATGCGCAGGCCTGCCAGCAGGGACCAGTCAAACGCCAGTCCCATCCCGCCGGGCAGGGTGCCCTTGGGGGTCTTGGCATCGAACAGGATGAAATCTGCGGCCCCGACATAGGCAGTGGCCTGGGCAATATCCTCCGCCTTGGCCACACCAATCACGCGCCAAATGGGCAGGCCGAATTGGGTGCGAAGCTCTGCCGCGCGCTGCGGGCTCTCGCTGCCGTGCAGCTGGATTGCGTCGAGCCGGGCCGCCGCAACCGCATCGGCAATGGCGGCATTGTCGGCATCGACAAACACGCCAACCCGGCCAATGCGCCCTGCAGCGCGCGCACCCAGTTCGGCGGCCATTGCGGGTGGCAGAAACCGGGGAGAGGGCGGGTAGAAATTGAACCCGGCAAAATCGGCGCGCGCGGCAATCGCCGCATCGAGCGCGGTGCTATCGGTAAGGCCGCAAAGCTTGATCCTGGGGGCGGGCATTGCCGCCCCCTAACGCGGCGGGGCTTACGGTGCCAGTTCGAACTGCACCGCGACAGTCGCGCTCAAGGCAACTTCGCCTGGAGCAACCGGGGTGGGCGCCGCCTCGGCCATGGCCATCTTGGCGTAGAGCATCGGTGCCGGGGGCGAGTAGCCACCACCTTCGCTGATGGAAATGATCCGCTTAACCTTCAGTCCTGCGGCCTTGGCATAGAGTTCCGCGCGCTGGCGGGCCTTAGCCATGGCAGCTGTGCGGGCCTCGTCCATGGCGGCTTCGCTATCATCCAGTTCGAAGCTGGGGCCGTTCACCTGGTTTGCCCCGGCATTGACCAGCGTATCCAGCACCTTGCCAAATTCGGCTAGCTTGCGCTGGCGCACGGTCACCTGATTGTTGACCTGATACGCGACAATCGAAGGGACTGTCTCTTCCAACTGCCCATCTTTCCGCACCACTTGCTGCCGATAGACCGGGTTGATGTTGAGGTTGCTGGTCTGGATGTCGCGGTCAGCGATTCCCGCGGCCTTCAACGCCGCGATTACGCGGTTCATATCGGCGGAATTGGCCGCCAGCGCCGCTGCGGCAGTCTTGCCCTGGCTGGTTACGCCAGCACTGAACACAGCAAGGTCAGGCTTGCTAAAAGAGCGTGCTTCGGCGTTCAGCGATAACAAGGTCGAAGTCGGTACGATTGGAGCCACTGGCGGCGCAACCTGCGCGGCAGCGGGCAGGGCGCAGATGAGTGCCAAGGGGGCAAGGGCATATCGAAGCGATTTCATGGCGTTCTCCTTGTTCAGTGGCAATGCAGCCCGCCAGCTTTCGCGTGGCTGAACCAAACGCGAAGCTAAAGCGTAGCCTCGATCGCGCGGGCAGCGGCAACCGGGTCTTCCGCGCGGCTGATCGGGCGGCCGATCACCAGCACCGATGCGCCGGCATCGCGGGCTTCGCGCGGGGTGACGGCGCGCTTCTGATCGCCCATCGCACCGCCAGCCGGGCGCAGGCCCGGGACCACGAAAAAGCCATCCTTCCATTGCCGATGGACTGCGCCGACTTCGTGGCCGGAACAGACAATTCCATCGAGCCCAGCCGAATTGGCCAGGTCTGCGAGGCGCATCACTTGATCATTTGCCGATCCACCGATCCCGGTGGCTGCCATGTCGCTTTCGTCAAGGCTGGTCAGCAGGGTCACGGCTACAACCTTGGTATGTTCACCGGCCGCGGCCTTAGCATCTTCCATCATCGCGCGCCCGCCCGAGGCATGGATCGTGACAATCGCGGGTTCCAGCACATGGATTGCCTGCATCGCTGCAGCCACGGTGTTGGGAATGTCATGCAGTTTCAGGTCGAGGAAGATCGGCAGCCCGATCTTGGCAATTTCGTGCACGCCGTGGTGGCCGTGCGCGCAAAAGAATTCGAGGCCCAGCTTCAATCCGCCGACATGGCCTTTGACCTTGCGGGCTAGGGCTTCGGCGGCATCCAGTTGTGGAATATCGAGCGCGAGGTAGATCGGGTTCGACATGATCAGACGGGTTCCTTACCGGCTTCGTCTTCGAGTTGTGTGGTCGTGGCGTAAGCGCTTGGCTGGCCCATCGAATTGGCTTTGACGGTGTTTTCCATCAAGCCGATCCGCCGATTAAGCCGCCATCGGACGCCCTTGTGCACCAGCCACATCGGCAGGAACCCGAGCAGAATGCCGACAATGAAGATCAGTCCGACCGGCCATTCGACGTAAAGATAGATCCCATTTTCAAGCGGCCAGAGATTGAGCGGCACCGACTGCCAGTTGATTGCGATAAACGATACGATCACAATCGTGATCAGGATCAGCAGAACAGTGCGGATCACCTGCATTTGCCTAAGTCTCCGTCAACGCCAGTGCCTTGCCCGACGATGCTAGGCGCGAACCCGGACAAGGGCAAGTTACTCGCCGAAAACCCGCGCAAAGATCGTATCGATCGCCTTGAAATGGTAATCGAGATTGAACTTCTCATCGAGCTCGGCTGGCGAGAGGGCGGCGGTGACTTCCGGATCGGCCTTGAGCAGCTCGAGCAGGTTGAGCTGCCCGTCGCTTTCCCACACCTTCATCGCATTGCGCTGAACCAGCCGGTAAGCGGTGTCCCGCTCCAACCCGGCCTGGGTCAGGGCCAGCAGCACGCGCTGCGAGTGGACTAGCCCCCCCATCTTGTCGAGGTTCTTCTGCATCCGTTCGGGATAGACGAGCAGCTTGTCGACCACCGAAGTCAGGCGGGCCAGCGCGAAGTCGAGCGTGATCGTGGCGTCGGGGCCGATGAAGCGTTCCACCGAGGAATGCGAAATGTCACGCTCATGCCACAGCGCAACGTTCTCCAGCGCCGGGGTCACGGCCGAGCGGACCATGCGGGCCAGGCCGGTGAGGTTCTCGGTCAGGATCGGGTTGCGCTTGTGCGGCATGGCCGACGAGCCCTTCTGGCCGGGCGAGAAGTATTCTTCTGCCTCGAGCACTTCGGTGCGCTGGAGGTGCCGAATTTCGATCGCCAGGCGTTCGATCGAGCTGGCGATCACGCCCAGCGTGGCAAAGAACATGGCGTGGCGATCGCGCGGGATCACCTGGGTCGAAACCGGCTCAACCGTTAGGCCGAGCTTTTCAGCGACATATTCCTCAACCGAGGGATCAATGTTGGCGAAGGTACCGACCGCGCCGGAAATCGCGCAGGTCGCCACTTCAGCCCGGGCGGCCAGCAGGCGCACCTTGCAGCGGCTGAACTCGGCATAGGCCTCGGCCAGCTTCTTGCCGAAAGTGGTCGGTTCGGCATGAATGCCGTGGCTGCGACCGATCGTCGGGGTGAACTTGTGCTCAAGCGCCCGGCGCTTGATCGCGGCCAGCAACTCGTCAAGGTCAGCCAGCAGCAGGTCGCTGGCGCGGGCCAGCTGGACCGCCAGCGTGGTGTCGAGCACGTCGGAACTGGTCATGCCCTGGTGCATAAAGCGTGCTTCGGGGCCGACCTGCTGCGCAACCCAGTCGAGGAAGGCAATCACGTCGTGCTTGGTAACGGCTTCGATCGCGTCGATTGCGGCAACGTCGATCGCAGGGTTCGTTGCCCACCAATCCCATAGCGCCTTGGCGCCGCTTGGCGGAACTACGCCGAGTTCGCCCAGCTTCTGCGTGGCGTGAGCCTCGATTTCAAACCAGATGCGATAACGCGCTTCTGGCTCCCAGATCGCGACCATCGTGGGGCGGGCGTAACGGGGGACCATGTTCGACTCCTAGCGGCTGTTGGGGGAGCCGCTAGGGTGCGGTGGCCACGAAGGCAAGGGGCGAGCGCCGCTCACCCCCGCGCTTATTCCAGCCCGTCCACGCTCTTGCTGACGAGGATGTTCACCGCAACGCGCCGGTTCTGTGCCTTGCCCTCCTCGGTCATATTGTCGGCCAGCGGGTCGGCTTCAGCCATGCCGGTCGGGGTCAGCACGCGATAGGGCTTCCAGCGGCACGCTTGCTGCAGGTAATTGATAACACTGCTGGCGCGTTTCTCGCTGAGCGTCTGGTTGTATTCCTCGCTGCCAACCGAGTCGGTGTATCCGACCACCAACAGCAAAGCGTTGCTTGTCGCTTCTGCCTGGGCAGCGGCGTTGCACAGTTCCATTTTCGCCTGAGGCGAGAGCTGCCACTTGCCGGTATCGAAGAACACGTTGGTCGTGCCCTTGATATTGTAATTGTCGATATCGGCCATGCGTCCGCGCAGCGCCTGGGTGGCAGCGGTCTGCTCGGCAAACTGCTGCTCGGTGCCATTGCGGATCATCATCGCGGTCTTGAAATCGCCAGCCTTGTAGTTGACCTGGCTGGCGAGCAGCACTTGCCCGGCCTGCACGGTCTTGACCGTCACCGGCAGCCCGTTGAGCAGCGAGGCGAGGGTTGGCTTTGGCCCCTTGCTCCCGAACAGACCGCTGCTGGCCTTGATTGCTGTCGTTTCGTTGATTGCAACCATCGTGCTGGTGCCGTCGGGTGCAGTGATCCGTATCCGGTCGCCCTTGCGCGCGGTGATGACCCCCTTCAATTCCGGCCCCGGCACCAATGTGCTCATATCGGGCAGAGGCTCGCCGGTGACGACGATATTGGGATCATTGTTTGTTTGGGCGGAAAGGCTGGCAGGGAGGGGCAGGGCCACCATTCCAAGCAACGCCAAGGCTGCCGGCTTGTTATCGATGATCCGCATCAGGTTACTCCTTAAAAGCGCAACTGCGCCCCCGACCGCGCTGGCAGAGCAATGTTGGCAATCGGTCAATAGCCTACGCGGGGGTGTGGGGCGCGGTTGCGGTGAACCGATGTGTGATCGCAGTCCTCGCGCTTTATGCCGCAACGGGTGCTTTACATTCGGAACAAAGGTCATGCGCCAAATTGACTTCCGGCAACGGCTTGCGGGCTTTGTCATGGCGGTTTAACCAATCGATTAAATCGTCGGTGCGCGGCATGATCGCGGCTTCCAGCGATCAAGCCGAATTTAATAGGAAGGCCTTATATGTCAATTCTTTATGATGAGGGGCAGCAGGCGATCGCGACCGAATCGCGCCGCGTCCTCGATGCCCGGGCAAGCAAGGACCGCCTGCTCAAACTGCTCGAGCAGGTTGGCGAACACGATGGCCCGTTCTGGGATACCGCCGTGGAGCAGGGCTGGACTGCGCTGGCCGTGCCGGAAGAGCACGGCGGGCTGGGCTTGGGCCTGGTTGAACTGGGCCTCGTTGCCCAGGCAAGCGGCGCAGCGACGGCCGGCGCGCCGTTCCTGACGCCCGGCTATGGCGTGACCCATGCGCTTGTTGCGGCTGGCAAAGCTGACCTTGCGGCGAAGTACCTGCCACTGATCGCCGCTGGCGAGGCGCGCGGAGCAGTGGCTTTTGCTGAAGGGACCGATGCGCTGCCTTCAGCTCCGGCCACCAAATTTGTCGAAGGAAAGCTGAGCGGCTCGAAGCCGGCTGTTCCCGGCGGGATCAAGGCTGAGCTGGCACTGGTCTGGGCGAGCGGCGCGAATGGCCCGGTGCTGGCCATTGCTGAATTGGGCGGGGCTGAGCGCAAGGCCGTGTCCAGCTTTGACAACAGCCGGCTCTATGCCGACCTGACCTTTGCCGGAACTCCGGCGCAAGTTCTGGCCGAGGGAGCGGCAGCGCTAACCCTGGCGCGCGAAGTGCTGGCCCGGATGGCAGTAGTTGCCGCGCACGAGCAGGTTGGCGGAGCCGAGGCGTTGCTGCACATCGCCCGCGACTATGCCGTGACCCGCAAGGCTTTTGGCCAGCTGATCGGCGCCTTCCAATCGGTCAAGCACCGCATTGCCGAGATGTATGGCCTGGTCGAGATTGCTCGGGCCAACTGCATTCATGCTGCGGCTGTGGCCGGCACAGATGCATTCCTGGTTGCAGCCGCCGATGCGCGGCTGACCGCCACCGAAGCCTATGACACTTGCGCACGTGACTGCGTTCAGATCCACGGCGGGATCGGGGTGACCTGGGAACAGGGCCTTCACCTCCATATGCGCCGGGCCCGGAGCCTGGCGATTGAGCAGGGCAACCTGCTGTTCTGGGAAGACTTGCTGGTTGAAGCACTGACGGGAGAAGCAGCATGAGCGAGATCGAAACCTATCGCGCCCAGGCCCGCGCCTGGCTGGAAAGCGTTGCGCCCAAGTATTCGCGTGAGGCGCGCGGTAAGCTGAACCTCTCGGTCGAGGAAGACCTGGCGCTGGGCCGCCAGTACATGGCCGAAAAGTATGATGCCGGTTATGCCGGTATCAACTGGAAGACCGAGATCGGCGGGCAAGGCCTGTCGAACATGCACAAGATCGCCTTCGATTCCGAAGAAATGCAGTTTGGCATGCCGAACGTCTATTTCGGCATTTCGCTGGGCATGCCGATCCCGATCCTGATCCAGTATGGTCAGGACCGTGCCTGGGTGAAGGAACGCGTCGTCAAGGCGCTGCGTGGTGAGGAAATCTGGTGCCAGCTGTTCTCCGAACCCTCGGGTGGGTCTGACTTGGCCGCATTGCGCACCAAGGCTGAACCTGATGGCAATGGCTGGCGCATGACTGGGCAGAAGGTCTGGACCAGCTGGGCGCAGTACTGCGATTACGGCGTGATCGTGGTTCGCACCGATCCGACGGTCGAAAAGCACAAGGGCCTGACCTATTTCTGGGTCGACATGAAGGCCGAAGGCGTCGAAGTCCGCCCGATCAAGCTTGCCGGCGGTGACAGCCACGTCAACGAAGTGTTCTTCGATGCCGTGCGGCTGGAAGACAGCCAGCGCATGGGCGAGGTGGGCGGCGGCTTTGGTGTAGCGCTGCACACACTGATGATCGAACGTTACATTGCCACCGACAGTGCCGGGTTTGGTCCGCATCTCGACCTGTTCGTCGATACGGCCAAGGATCTGACCATCAATGGCAAGCCGGCGCTAAGGGACGGTCGTATCCGTTCAGCAATCGCTCGTAACCACGCAATGCGTGCGGGACTGGACAGCATCACTAGTCGGGCTTTTGCAATGATGCAGGCCGGGATGCAGCCGGGCCCCGAAGGGAGCCTGCAAAAGCTGGTTGCGGTGCGCAGCCGTCAGAAGCTGTCGGAGCTGGCGCTGGACCTGCAGGGTAACCAGGCCTTTGATTTCGATCCGCATGCCTATGTGAAGGAAGACTGGGGCACCAGCTGGCTCAACGCGCCGACCGGTCGCATTGCCGGGGGTTCGGACGAGGTGCTGCTGAATACCATCGCTGAAAAGGTGCTGGGCCTGCCGCAGGACCACCGCCCCGACAAGGGCGTGCCGTTCAACGCCATTCCGGCATAACGACAGCATGACCGAAAGCGAGGACCTGGCCGAAATCCGCCGCGCAGTGCAGGCGCTCTGCGCCGAGTTTCCCGGCGAATACTGGCGCGAGAAGGACCGCACCCGCGACTATCCGGGGGAGTTCGTCGATGCGCTGACCAGGGCCGGGTTCCTCGCGGCGCTGATCCCTGGTGACTACGGCGGCTCGGGCCTCAAACTCGATGCCGCCGCCGTCATCATGGAGGAGATCCAGGCCGCCGGCTGCAACGGCGCCTCGGCTCATGCCCAGATGTACATCATGAACACGCTGCTGAAGTACGGCAGCGAAGAGCAGAAACGCGCCTATCTGCCGGGCATTGCCGATGGCTCGCTGCGTCTCCAGGCGTTTGGCGTGTCAGAACCGACCAGCGGGACGGACACGCTGTCCTTGCGCACTGTCGCGGTGCGCGATGGCGATGAATATGTCGTCAACGGCCAGAAGATCTGGACCAGCCGGGCCGAGCATTCCGACCTGATGCTGCTGCTCGCCCGCACCACGCCGCGTGAACAGGTGGCAAAGAAGACCGAAGGGCTCTCGATCTTCCTGGTTGATATGCGCCAGGCCGTGGGTAGCGGAATGACGATCAAGCCGATCCGCACGATGATGAACCACTCCACCACCGAGGTGTTCTTCGATGACCTGCGCATCCCGGCAAGCAGCCTGATTGGCGAAGAAGGCCAGGGCTTCCGCTATATCCTCTCCGGCATGAATGCCGAGCGCATCCTGATCGCGGCTGAATGCATTGGTGATGCCAAGTGGTTCATCCAGAAGGCCAGCGACTATGCCAAGGATCGCAAGGTCTTCAATCGGCCGATCGGTCAGAACCAGGGCGTGCAGTTCCCGATTGCGCGCTGCTATGCCCAGATGCGCGCCGCTGAACTGATGGTCCACCACGCCGCGCAGGTCTATGACAGCGGCGGCAATCCGGGGGCCGAGGCCAACATGGCCAAGATGCTGGCGAGCGAGGCCAGCTGGGCCGCAGCCGACATGTGCGTCCAGACCTTCGGCGGCTTCGGTTTTGCCGAGGAATACGATGTGGAGCGCAAGTTCCGCGAGGCGCGGCTCTATACCGTCGCGCCGATCAGCACCAACCTGATCCTGTCCTATCTGGCCGAGCACGTGCTGGGCCTGCCGCGTTCCTACTGAGGGGGAGACTTCCGATGGCTATCAAGACCCGCATCACCGAACTGCTCGGCATTGAGCATCCGATCGTCCAGGGCGGCATGCAGTGGGTTGGGGTGGCCGAAATGGCCAGTGCTGTCTCCAATGCTGGCGGTCTTGGCATCCTGACCGGCCTGACCCAGCCCGATGCCAAGGCGCTGGCTGCCGAAATCGAACGGTGCCGGTCGATGACCGACAAGCCGTTCGGCGTGAACATGACCGTGTTCCCGACGATCAATCCGCCCGATTACAAGGCCTATACCCAGGCGATCATCGATTCTGGCGTCAAGATCGTGGAGACCGCCGGCACGCCGGCCGTGCGCGAACTGTGGGAGATGATGAAGCCCCACGGCATCAAGATCCTCCACAAGTGCACCGCTGTGCGCCACGCCCTTTCTGCCGAGAAGGCCGGGGTCGACGTGATCTCGATCGACGGCTTCGAATGCGCCGGCCATCCCGGTGAGGATGACATTCCCGGCCTGATCCTGATCCCGGCAGCGGCTGACAAGGTCAAGATCCCGCTGCTCGCCAGCGGCGGCTTTGGCGATGGGCGCGGCCTTGCCGCTGCGCTGGCGCTGGGGGCGGACGGGATCAACATGGGCACGCGCTTCACGGCCACGGTCGAAGCCCCGATCCACCAGTCGTTCAAGGATGCCATGGTGGCGAATGACGAACGCTCGACCGACCTGATCTTCCGCACCTTCCGCAACACGGCCCGCGTCGCCAAGAACGAGATCAGCCAGCAGGTTGTCGCCGCCGAGCGCGAAGGCAAGCCGTTCGAGGAAGTCGCGCACCTGGTGAAGGGCGTGCGCGGCCGGGAAGGGCTGAGCACTGGCGATACCAATCACGGCATCTGGTCGGCCGGCATGATCCAGGGCCTGATCCACGACGTGCCGACCTGCGAAGTGCTGGTCAGCCGGATCGTCAAGGACGCAGAGGCGATCATCAAGGGCCGCCTCGCCGGGATGGTGGGCTAGGCGAAACGCCAGGTTCTAAGGGGCTCGCCGGCGGTAATTGTCCCGCTCGCCCCCACGGGCTCGGCGCCTTTGCCCTGCAGGCGGGCGATGGTCGCGACATCGCTCGCCGGGACATGGGCGAGGGTGCGCTTGCCCGAGCCCGTCTGCGCCACCACCACGCCCGAACGCGGCTGGCCTTCGCGGTCGTAGAACACGGTATAGCTCTCCACACTCGCCGCGCCGGTGTAGTCCTGGTCCAGTTCGGGCACCGGACCGCGCTTCGCATCGGCTTCGGCCTGGAAGTCATAAGCGCGGGGGAAGCACGCCGCCGGGATCGGCCGCGTACTGACCGCGATGGTGTGGTTGTGCGTGGCATAGCCACCATTGGCGAAGAGCAGACCAGTACCGCCGGTTTCGCGCAGCTTCAGGGCCATGGAGGCGACCGCGTGGCTCATGTAATTGCCAATCGGCCCGCCGCCGAAGGTCAACCCGCCGAACACCGTTGCGGCCTTGTCCACCGGCCAACCCAGCACGCGGCGCGCCATCTTTGGCACGCAGGGGAAGCAGGAATAGAGTTCCACCGCGTCGAGATCCTCGACCGAGAGTTGGTTGAGCTCCATCGTCTTGAGGATCGAGACTTCCATCCCGGCGCTATGGACATAGCTGTCGCGCGCCAGGACCGAGTTCGCTTCATGCGCCGCTGCGCCATTGCCGACATAGATCCATTGGGCTTCGGGAATGCCGCGCGCGCGCGCTTCACCGGCCGCCATGACAATGAAT
>JACCDI011872374.1_pt1 | contig 16424 bp, 18 predicted proteins | sample 7442791 | NCBI WGS metagenome assembly JACCDI01 (sample SAMN15323434, study PRJNA562643) | freshwater metagenome | isolation source: river surface water | place: USA:Blue River Watershed | collected 2017-08-15 | reverse complement strand
CGCTTGTATGCCAATGCTTACGAGCGTCGTGTACTGTTACGTAGACATCTTGCCTGTTTAGTTTTTTGTATGTACTCATTCATTAATAGTCAAGCTTGATTCTAACTAGAGCTTCTTTTGTAAAGTCTTTTAACAATGGTCTAGATAATTTAGCTACTGCTAAAAGATCGTTATTATCGTTATATAAACCTACACCTGTAATATAAGACTGAGGAGTGTTAATCATAACGTTATGTCTGATTTCTCCTGAACCTGATAATAAAGATGGGTTAGTAGAGTAGTTAAATTCTGCGTTTCTTGCTCGTACGAATATAAAGTTAGATGAAATTGTTTCTTCAGAATTCAATCTAAAATTAGCTCCTTTCGTTAAAGATAAGAAGAATTTTTTAAGATTCAAAGCTGATGTATTTTTAGTTCTACTTGTACCTAATGCAATACCTCCTCCTACTGTGTAAGGAAGGTCTAAAGCTTTACCGTTAAGTAATAAAATACCTACATCTGGTAAGAATTTACCATAAGATCCTGATACTGAATATCCGTTTGCATTTGCACCAGTATATACATTTCCTCCAGAACCTGATACGATTTCAAATACTCGACCGGAATCAGTAAAGGTAGTTGTTGCTACAACTCTACTATTATCTGTTAATTTAATCTCTCTGTTACCGCTACCGCTCAGATGTAAAGTTAGTGTACCCGGTAATAATTTCTCTTTATATCTTGCTCTATCTACCGCTACTACGTAGAAGTGTTCAGATGCTTCTCCTCCGAATGTAAATTCTGATTCTTCGTCACCTAGTACTAAGTTTCTGTACTGTCCGTAGATAGTTGAGGACGGTGTTTTCCCTGCTACACTACTATTGTAGTATAAAGATCCACTTCCTTTTTTATCAGCATATGCAATTGAAAATTGAACTGCTGCTGTTGCATCTGTTGATGCGGTATTAAACACGTTATAGTAGTAATCTCCAGAGGTACTTGATACCTGTGTTGAACTAGTATAGAAAGCAGTTAAGTTTATTACGTTATTAGTCCATAAAGGAGCTGTTACCGACTCAGCACTTACTACTATATCTTCTTGATCGAATCTTTTAAATGACATAATTAGTTAGTTTTTGTAATGGTTACTGGAATTGTTAATCTCGCTCCTGAATCACGACCGATAACTGTTACAGTAGTCTGAAGTGTTAATCTTGTTCCGAATAGAGTGTTTACTGTTGTTGCTGTTAGGTTGATTGAAGTTCCGATAACTGTCTTAGAAACGTTAGTTCCAATAGTAGTACCTGTATTCAATCTAATTGCCTCTTCTGAGTTAATACCTACACCGCCGAATGAGTTAAGTACTCTAACGTCTGCAATAGTTGCTGTGTATCCTCCAGCTTCGTATGTAGTTGTTGCACCTAAATAGTTTAAAGTCTGTGGAGTAATCGCAAGAGAAGCTCCTTGTTTTAAACGAATAGATGAGAATCCTAAATCCAATACTGGTAGTTTTGAAGTACCTCTTGGTAAAGTTGTTAACTTGTACTTCATGATTTGGTTATCATCAGGAAAAGCTTCTAATAGAGGCATATTTTCTATAGCTTCTCCATAATATACAGAACCAGAAGGATGTTGTGGATTATACAAGGTATAATCAATCTCATCGTCAGCAAGAGCAAATTGTGTAATTTTGAAAGATCCGTCCCCTCTTGCTAGGAGCTCCCTTCCTTTTTTAGTTAATATCGCATCTACTGTTACGATTGAGTTGTCTAAATATCCCATTTTTGTTTAAATTATATAATATAAATATCGGTTGTTATAATATTCTAGGATTGGGTTCTAATAATAGTTCCTAGGTTATTAGTTGAATGCATTTTATCTTCATCTATAGAGTAAATATCTCTATTTGAAATCCTTACAAATCTATTTCCCTCTTCTACATACAGTAAGTTAGGTGATGAAGGGAAAGATTTATTACCGCCATATGTTCTAGTTTTACCACCGGCTACAGTATTTGTTACTTGTGGTGTAAAATAAACTTGTTGAATTTGTCTATCTGATAAGTTAATACCTTTTATTTTTGTAAAGTTAGAACCTGAAGGGTGTAAACTAGCCCTAATAGAAACTAGTCCTAAAGCTGGGTCGTTTCCTGGTACGCTACCTGAGTTTAATTTTGAACCAACATATCTTGCGTTAATAATACCTGCAGTTGTGTAATTACTATCCTGTATTTCAGCAGCTGATGCCTGGTTTAATAAAATTTGACTCAAGTTGGTAGGTTGTATAGGGTCTTCATTTCTATCTACTTGTTGTACATAGTTAGCTTTTCTTAATACAGTTGCGTTACTTAATAATGGATTATCTGGGCTGTTATTAAATACTGTTGATATATAGGGGTTAAAGATAATTTCTGAAGGTATTTGTACATACTTAACATACCAGTACTGTGGGTCAACTGCAGTAGTCACAGGTACGCTGTTAATACCGTCTCCTAATTGTATATTACCACCTGCAAAAGAGCCGGTAGCTAAAAATACAGGTTGTAGACGCATATAAAAGTAAGTAGATCTACGTACTCTTTCTATTATATTAGCTGTTATATTTTTATTTCCAGTTAAATCTCCTGCATTAGAGTATTTGAATGTAATTGTATTAGCTTGTAATATAGTTTGCTGAAGATCAATATTTCTAGCAACATATTTAAAAGGTATAGACATTCCTGTAAACGCTAACCTTCCTACATTTAATTGAGCAAATGAAGTACCTGTAATAACGCTACTACTATAAAATACATTTATATTATCTGTAGCTTCTGCAGCCGGGTCAATATTGATGAAGTCTAATTCTGTCACTTTCTATTATAATTAGTTAAATATAAAAGTATCTACCGTGTTATCACTTCCTGTTACGTTCGAGCTACAAACCTGTCCTCCGCTTGGTCCTAAGTAAATTCCACTTCCTATACATGGATCTTCGTTTCCACTAGTCTGTCCTGCAAGTACTGTTACGTTTATTTGTCCTGAAGTGCTTGAGTAACAGCTTCCACTACCTTGGAAATATGTTACAGTAACGAAGAAGACTGTGTCCACCGATACTGGGTGATCTAAGCTAACGCTAGCACCGATAAAGTCATCTAAGGTACCTCCACTACATGGCTGTGTACCTGCATAACCCGTTGCTGTTATTGTTGGAGCTACTGGTGCAGGAGTTGGGCTTGGTGTAGGGCTAGGAGTTGGACTAGGAGTTGGACTAGGTGTAGGAGCTGTTGTTGGGGTAGGAGTTGGACTAGGTGTCGGACTAGGAGTCGGTGACGGAGTAGGTGCAGGTGTTATCGGAGCCGGTGTTACTGGTGCGGCAGTAGGGCTAGGAGTTACTGGGCTAGGAGTTGTAGGTGCGGCAGTTGGTGCATTAGTTGGAGCGGCCGTCGGAGCGGCAGTTGGACTAGGTGTTACCGGTGCTGCTGTTGGAGCGGCCGTCGGAGCGGCAGTTGGAGCTGCTGTTGGGGCAGGAGTAATCTGCGTTACAGTAAATGTTATTCCACAATCTCTAGGTATAGGGTTAGATTGGTTGATAAACGTTATTCTAAACGCTAATTCCGGTTGAGATGTTTTCTTAGTTTTATTACTCTTATTTAGCTCCCCGTCAGTAATCTTAATTCTACTTCCGCTTAACTCTCCGTTAAATTTAGGTTCTTCGTAGTTATGTCTAAATGTCATAGCAGAACCAGAAGGAACTACTATTCTTTCTGCATAAGATGTACTTCTTTCTACTAACTGTGTGTAAGAGCCTCCGTGAGTACCGTCTGTAAAAGCTGTGTCAATTGATCCAGAATAATCCTGGAATATAGTGCTAATACTTACTTGTTTAGCTTTATTTCTTTCTAACTTATGAGGTTTAATTATAATTCCAGTAATCGCTGTTGATCTACCTGGGATAAAATCTTTTACAATTCTAAATAAAGCATTATCGAAGAATCGAATCAACCTAATGTAATCCATTAAATCGTATCGATCTAAATTTCCTAAAACTACCTTGCGATGTTTTTCTAAAGCAGTATATTCAGACTTATAAGAGTCTCTAGGATCACCGATATAGTCATCTATATTAAAGTTTGAAAAACCTAACACAGCGCTTTGGGAAACTATGTAATTATCTATATTTTTAGAAGGTGCTAAACCTACTTCTACAAAGTTTAAATCATCTGAATATTCATATTCTCTTCTAACAATAGAGGTGTAGCTAGATAGAGTATCACCTGCTACTACGGTACCGTCATTATCTGTTCTTAGTTTTAAAGAAGAGCTATAATGTAGTTGAGTAGGTCCATAAAATCCTGGTCCTATTTTTTGTCCACCTGCAATTCCTATTTCTAGAATTTGAGAAGGTATACCAAATGAGTTTATTAAAGCTCTTAATCCTCTTTCAGTTCCTTTTGATTTAGTTAATAAGGGTAAATTGTGGTATATTCTTTTATAAACTTCTTTTTGGTAGTTGTCGAATGGCATTGGTTGTAAATACGCATTCGTAGAACCTGAAGTGATAACTTTATATTCATTTATTTGCTCACTTCCAGATACGTAAGACTCACCTATAAATGCCCCAAATATAGACTCTAGGTTAAAGTTACTATTATATAACTTAACTCCAAAATTCTCTAATGTAGTTCTAACTAAGTCTTTTGATATACCGAAATTAATTCTATTATCAGCATCATACTTATCTGATACTGCTTTCTGGTAAATCCATAAGTTATCAAAGTGTTGTGCTAACATATTAACAAATAATAACGCAGGGTTATTATCTGAATCTTCTCTTAAAAAGATTGGAAGAGTATTTGTTAAAGCATTTAAGTTGCTTATATCAAAGTTTGAAGCAATCTCTAATTGGTTATTATACCAGTTTGTTGCTTCTACGGTAGTACTTGCTTGATTCTTATAAGGTCTAGTATTGTTTGATTTAGGCCAACTATTAGAGCCGCTTTCGAAATATAAAAATCTATCGTAGTGATCAAAATTATTTACTATTCCTTCAATCAAAGATTCGTAATACTCTGTACTACCTGTTATACCGAATCTAGTATAACCTGTATTACTTATATTTTTTAAGGAAGTCTCATAAGATGTTATTAGGTCCACCTTATACTTAAAGTTTCGTAATCTTTCTTCTGCTGAAGAGAAGTTAATGAAATCAGAGTAGTTACTATGATCTATACTGATCTGTGCACTATTTTCTTCGAACAAGGAATACAGTTCATAATAAGAACTTGTAACAGGGTAACTAAATAATTCGTTATAGTTAAAAAAACCAGTTGGATTATTATTATCTTCTACTAACTCTATATCAAAGTTAGGTCCTTTTAAGTGGGGGTATACTATCTCATCTGGTATAGTTTCAGTGTCTATTTCAAATGAAATTGAATCTGATATAATCTCTACAACTCTAAAAATATCTTTAAATTCAAACTCTACAGGTAGTGGTTCGTATAGTTTAATAGCAAGAGCTTTACCGCCTCTATAATCTACTACATCTACGTTTATACCTAAAAGCAGTTTGTTATCTCCAAAATTTACTCTAAAGTCTTGAAAGTAGGATAAACTATCTAATTTTCTTTTTAACTCTGCTGTAAATCTTAATAAATCTGGTAAAGTTACTTCGTTACTTAAAGCTAAAATTTCAGTACGGTCTGGTGATATATCTTCTATAAAGAAGTTTCCTTCAAATGTAAAATTTGAATCACTATAAAGATTGCTTACAAAGTTATAGAGTATGTTTACTTGTCCGTAATTATACCCCATTTGCTTAGCATCCATCTCTGGAGATATATTTATCTCAGATATTTTACCAGCTTGGTATTGTGTATAGGTTACGTTTGAGTATTCTGGGAAGTATGAAGGAACAGAGAATAAGCGCTCATCATTAATCCCGTAAACATGCATTTCAATTGTATGCTTGTCAGGGTTAAAGTTACTGTTAAGATAGAAGCTATCTACTAAGGCTTTGTCTTTTGGACTTAGGTTCCTAGTGTATATTTCTAACTCATCAGGAAATCCTTTTGATACTATGTAATTAGTTTTTGACATTCTGATTTGCTACTTGTTCTTGTAATGCAATTATCTCTGTTTCGTTATCTATGATTTGTGCTCTCAAATTAGTTATCTCATCTAATAAAGGTTGTATATCATCAGTAGAGTCTTCTAACTTATACAATTCTGAGCTTCGTTTTACTAAGTATTCATGAGTACCAGCATCACCGTTGATTGGTATCTCGTAGAAAAGTTCTTCATATAATGCAAAGAAATCTTCTATAGTAAGCTGAACATTTTCAGGTGCCGCTTGGGTAAAGGTTGTAAATTCTCTCTTTACAACTTTATTAATGTGATCCTTATTGTATACCGTCTTTCGAATCGGCACCGGGTTATTAGCCATTGCGTACTATTTTAAAAACATTACCATTATCTACTACTGTTGTACTTCCATCAAGAGTCGATTTTACTAATATACGATAATATCTCTCTGGTTGCAACCCTTCCATGTAAACATCAAAATAACTTCCGTTATTATCTGCGCTTATCTTTGTGAAAGTTGTATTAAAATCAACTACCATTTCTTCTGTATGTTCATCTCTCAACCCCCAGTAAGAATTAGCAGGTAGTTTGTAGTTAGTTAAGTAGACTGAGCCGGTAGAGAAAGTTCTTGTAGGATGTTTAGGTCTTGCATGAATTCTAAATCTCTGCTTTCCGTTATCTACATATTCTCCTTTATTATTCTTTATAGTAATAGTTGCGTTACTAGTACCTAACTCTGATAATGTACTGCTATAGATTGTATCATTCCATCCAAATTCTAAGTATGGAGGGTATATAGTATTAGTGTTTCCACTAAAATATTTTAAACGTATAGAGGATGTAGTATTAAATTCAAGATCATCTGTCAGTTTCAGTATAAACCCGTTATTAACGATTGTACCAGCTACATGTGCTTTAACTCCATTTGTAACATTTATATGAATATCGTTATTTGAATTTAACTCCTGTAATTGAGTGCTTTCAAAGTTTATTCCTGCAGACCCTGTATACCAGTTACCTCCGCCTCCGGAATATGTAGTATTGTATGAACCGGTAACACCGGCTGGCATATTAACTTGGTTAGTCGGTAATGTCCATCTTCCTTCTTGTTTACCTAATCTATATGTCCAACTAACTCCAGATTGGTCAGTAGGTGAATCTCCATACTTTCCTACTCCTTGATTCCATGTCTCATAGACTGGGTATGCATTTATAGAATACTCTGTTGGTAGTTCATAAGCAGAAGCTAAGCTTAAATGTATACTTGCACTGTAGTTACTGCTTCCTATAATATTTGTCACAACATTTGCAACATCGGTATTACTAAATTTTAATAAAGCTCTTGATGTCTGGCCTACTTCTGAAACAGGGTAGCCGCCGATTTCGATGATCTCATCTAAACCTGCATTTCCGTTTACTGCTTCTGTGTAGATAAATGTATCCTTTTCAGGAAAGATTCTATATATTGCCATTTTATAATGTTGTTACTCGTCCTTGAATATCTATCTCAGGAAATTTAATTTCAAAAATACAAGGGTCATAAGAAGGATAAACTATGTTACCTCTTGTAGCACCTTTTATATCGTATGCATATTCTGAATAGTTACCGCCTACTTTATTTTCAAAGTAAATCTTCTCTACACTTTGTACTCCTTTTACTCTATCTAACAATGTATAGATACTAGATATGTTAATAGGTTGGTTTATAGACCATTTAGCTATATCGAAATACTCTATCAAAGCTGCGTTACATGCTAATAATACATCTCTAGATACAGAGTTAGGTAATGTTATTATCTCATACTTCATTCCAACATTTACTATAAATGCATCTTTAATATTTACTGCATCTGTAAGTAGCATATATTGAGAAAGATAAGTCTTTAAGTTACTTTTTAAACTAGCTGTTGCGGGTACTACTTGTTTCTCTGAATTATAAGCTAGTACATATAACGATAATGCTAGTGGATTAGAATCGTAAGCTCCTCCAAGTACGTTAGCATTAGTAGCTTGGTCTTGTGTTACATACACTTTAGAGATAGATCCGTACAATGCAGGTAGTGATAAGCTTCTAATTGCGTAATCTTGTAAAGTTACTGCTCTATTTTGTTCAGAATAAGCTCTCAAGCTATTCTGTCTTAACTCTTCTACTGAATCTCCATCCCGACCTCCTACTGCAGGTTGTGTATTGTTGAAGACTAAGGTATTAGCTTTACTTTGATCTGGAGCTGAAACTGTTACTTGTTCTACTATATTGATAGTGTTTGCAGGAACGTTTGAATCTACTCCTCCACCTACTAAGTACCTAATGGTTAAGGTTACATTTGAAGGTGCAATACCGTATGATTTTGAAAATAGGAAGTTAGAAGGGTCATAAGCGAAATCAAGTCTACTTATTCCTTGGTTAGTTCCCATACCTACGTTTGTAGGATCCGGTAAGAAAACTTCGTCAGTTGATGCGCTAGTATTTACTCCAGCGCCAAATTGTATTTGTAAGTTACCCTGTGATGTTAACCTTGTTACGAATCGTCTAGGAACTTTCTTTAATCTAAGTATACTAGGAACTATATTTTTATCTGTAGCAGTGTTACTTTGATCTTCGTATATAGTATCTTGACCTAAGAAAGGCACTTCGTACCAAGTATGTCCATCGTTATCTGTAATATCTAATACCCCTATAATGCTTGTATCTTCAATAGTAATTGTTAAAAACTTTTCTGCATTACCTACATTGTATACATATTCTTTCAATTCTCCTGATATCGCATTTACTCTTTTAGTAAGTCTATATTCAGCAGGGTATCCATTTGCAATACTATCAATTCTAACCTCTGTTGGGTTTAGGGAACTTGAATATGCAAAATCTACTTTATCGTTTATAATAAACTTAGGGTCACCGTAAGTTGTAGAACGTAAACGTGTGTTAGGCTGTATAGTTAAGGCTTGATTCCAATTTGGTGTATAGTTAGGGGCAACAGCATTAACTTTTTGAGTCACCTCTATTTCTACTTCTGATACGCTAGTAGATTTTGGTCGGTAACCCATCATATAAGCTAAGTTGTATAAGTTAGCAGGGTCTTTAGCGTGTTGTAAGAAAGTCTCTTGAAGTTGAGTATCTTGGTAGAAAGAAAGTACATCACCTACATATGATGCCATTTCTATAAACATCATACCTGGAGATGCTGGAGAGAAATCATTGTAGGTATCAGGGAAGTAGTTCTTTGCGAACTCTACAAGTTGCGCTCTAAAATTACCAAAATCCCTGTTAATATATTTTATGTCTCTTTCTGGGGTCATTATTGTTGAATATTAATAATTACTTCATCTTCAATATTACTATCTAATATGCTATATTTTAAATAGAATTCAATTGAATTATTATCTGGGTCTGCAATTAAAGATAAATCTTGAGATACAACTTTAGGAAAGTACGTTCTAAGTTCATCTTTTATTTTCATACCTAAAACGTTTAACTTATCTTCTGTTATTTGTTCGAAGAGTTCAGAAGGTAAACCGCTACCGAAAGTAGGGTTCATATATCTTTCTCCTCTTCCTGTAAGAAAATAATTAATTAGATTATTTCTAATTGCATCTTTAGTAAGGTAATTAGAATTAAAGACATTTCCGGCAGAAAAAGGCAGGTTTATCCCTACAGCTTTCCTTGGCTGTCTATCTAACGGATTTATTTTCTTTACATCAAATGCCATTAATCTAATCCTTTACGTTGTTTATCTTTTTGGTTAGCCGCTTCTAATAATGTCTTAGCTTTGGCTATAAAAGGGAGTTGACTTAAATCTATACCTGGTTGATTGCCACCGCCTAAATTCATTTGGTGTGCTACAGAAGAGGCCATATTTGGCATATGTACTCCTTCTCCCATTATAGCAGCAGCATCTGCTGATGTCATATTAGCTTTTGTCATCTGAAGCATATCTTCAATCGGGTTACCGCTTGGTATATACTTCTTAGGTTGAGCTGCAGGTGCTTTAAAATTAGTAAACTCCTTAGTTGTTGTTTTTTGTTCAGTTTTTAATGTAGAAGGGGTACTAGCAATTTGAACAGCTTCAATTAATACTTCTTTGAGCTGGTCTTTAAATGCTTTTTCTACTTCTTCTCGTATAACTTTCCTAAGTTCTTCTAGTTTCATATTAATAAATAGTTAGTATATTAAAGTTTATTATTGCAATTGGTCTAGTCTAAATCTAATCTCTCTTACTAGTACGTTAACATCACTTGCAAAAGATGGTTGACCTTTCATTACGATTATACCTTGAGCATTCCTAGCTACTGCAAATCGTCTTTTAGCTATAGAAGGTGAAGTAGTATCATCTATAACTTCGATTAAGAATTCAACCCCGTTTCTAGCTCTATATAAGCCAGTTTCTACTGGTGCGATCTGTATCTTGTAATTATTTAGATTAGTTTTTATATTATCTAATAGATTTCTATTTACTAAACTTGTATTAGAAAGTCTATTTAATAAATCTTCTAACAATTTCTTAGTATTAAGTTCGTACAGCTCCCAATCAAAACCTGTTAAAGGATCTAACCAGGTATCAAGTCCGTTCTTTGCTCTATTATTAACAATATACTTGTTACCGTCTGAACCTTCTACTATATCCCTTCTCTCGTCTGTATGTATGTAAATTGTACCAGGTTTGTAGGGACCTCTAAAGCAATTATTCCCATAATTATTACCGTCGTCGACTGCGTCAGCATATCCTATTGGAGTAACTAAAGTCTCCTGTACCAGTCTTGGTACTAATCTAGAAATAAGGTAATTACCGTCTTGATCAACTAACCCGAGTTGGTCTAACTCTTCTGGTGTTAAACTATCTTTAAGTTCATTCTCTATACTACACATTGAAATCGGACCATCAAGTAGTGATAACTTAGAGTTAATATCTTCTAATAAATTATCAAAAAAGGTAGTATCTACTAATGCTTCAATTCCTTCAATTGTCTCTTTAGTTTGTTTAACTAACTCTCTTAGTTTATTGATTAAATCTGAGTATTTGTTTGATATCGAGATAGGTAAACCGATACCTGGAGGTACTGCTTGAGGGATAGGTAAAACTAATAAGACTTTTATTATTTTATCTAAAGTATCTACTGGTGGTTTTAGTTTTTTAGGTAATGCTTTATACGTATCAATAATCTTTCTAGAACGTTCTGTAAGGTCTGATAGAGTTTGTTTTGATTTAACTAATCTATCTAAAGTCTGTTGCTGAGGGCAGGCATTAGCTGTAACAAATGTCGATATTGTAGACTGAATTTTCTCTTGTACTTTGTCCTGTAGTTGAGCTTGTAGTCCTCCAATCTTACTTCCTATAAAAGCAGTTACTTTCGATTCTGGTATAGTTATAAACGACATATTATTCTGTAAATACTTTTTTAGATTTTAATTGTTTTAGACGAGCTTTTAATGGCTTTATCCTAGCATACAGAATACCACCTTCTTTCTTTAACTGTGCTACTGCAATAGGCGGTGATGCCTGTAGTCCGTCTGGTTTTACTAAGAAGTTAGCAAAGTTTTCTACAGCTTTTATAAAATCTTCTAATAAATCTACCGTATTTTTACCTAGTAGTACCGGTTGTGCACTATACTCTACTGCAGTTCTCGCTTTCTCTCCTAAATATATTTTTTTAGAATCAATACAGACATAGTCATCTGCATCTATATTCACAGATTTAGCGTTTATACCTACTGAAATAGCTGCTGAAAGTAATATAGATTCTTCTTTGGCGTTTAAAAATAAACGTCCACTATTAAGGATTACCTGAGGTTTATTATAAGCATTAGCAGTTTCAGGTATTTTATTGTAAGATAGTCGTCGACTATTAGCTTGTTTTAAAGGTACTTGATGGAAACCTGTAAAATATAGAGAGCCAAAGTTCTTATTTACATCTTCTATTACCCCATCAAACCCATTTGGTGCGGTTATCTGTCCGTTAGCTATTAGAATTAAAGGCTGTCCATTATTTTCTGAATTAACAAGTGGATTATTTATATGTTTACTACCTGTAAATCTTATAGACTGTCCTTGGCGTCCCTGTATTACAGTGTCTCCTGGGTAGCATATTAATGGGTTTATTCTACCACTCTCTTTAAATCCTTTACCAAATAGTACTTTTTGAAAGTTAGGGTTAAGTGTGTTAGGGGAAGCGTTGTGTTCTGGAGCGTTCCATACATTAACTACCCTAGTCCAGGCTTTTCTATTACCCTTACCTGATTCGCTTGTTGCAGAAGGACTATTTTCTATAGCTATAATCTCTCCTAAGATAGGCATATCTTTATACCTAGCATCTCCTTGATAGGCGAATGGCGGGTCTGCTGATTCATCAGGGTCGATATCAGCACCACTGCTTACTGTTACGTAAAAGCAACCGTTAATAGCAAGAGCTTTTCCTTTTTCTGCATACCTTGGGTGCTTACTATCTAGGATGATATCTACCACACGGCCGTAAAAAGTACCTGAATTACTTGCGGATCCTTTTCCACCACCGCCTGCTCCTGCTCCTGTTCCTGATCTACTGGTCGCCATTATCTGTTTCGTTTACTTCTTTGTTAATCGTCTCAGCTTCTTGTAATAAGTCAGCTAATTCTGATAGATCGAATTCTTCTCCCTTAGATTGACCTGTTTCGATTCGTTGAATAATTGTAGCTAATTTAATTAAAGCTTCATCATTCTTAACACCAATCTCCATATATTCTTTTATCATAGGTACTACTAAAGTAGCATCTCCTATACTTTCAATCAAAGGTTTTAATTCTGCAATCAAAGCAGTAACTTGCGAACGGGTAGATTTAGAATTAGTATGTATCTCTTGAAATAAATCAGCAAGAGAGGTATCTCCAAAAATTTTCTTATCTAAACTCATACTTTTTTACTAATAAATAGGTTAGTCAAGAATATTGACTACTAAACCGTTTTCACTATACTCGAAATACTTGTTATAGAATTCTGATTTTAGTTTAGAGATTACTCTAGTTAAGTGAGGGGTTTCGCAGTCAGTCATCTCTCGGATATAAATATAGAGCGCTTTCTTCTTAAATATATCTAAGTCGTGACGAGTTTTAAAGATAGTTAATACTGCATCTGCAATTTTAGCTTCTTGTTCTTTAGGAAAGAACTCATCTACCTTTTGGTACATCTCTTCAATCCATGTATCTAAGAATGCAGATAAAGACATCTTAAACTGTCCATCAACTTCTAGATCCGGTTCATAGGACTCTTCTACATCTGAGAATGAACCGATTTGTTTTAACTTCTTGTAATTCTTATTGTTGTAGTTTATTAACCACCTCTTTACGATAGTACCGAAATAGGAATATGCCTTTGCTCCATTTGTAGGATCAAACTTCATAATCTTCTCTTCCAATAAAACAGAAACGATCTCATGTTTGAGGTCTTCAATATGTTCTACGTCGGTGTAATAGAATTTAAAAGTGTGGATTATATTCTCTGCCAATTTGTAAAATGGCATGTATATATGATCAGTAAAGACCCTAGCTCTAAGAACTGGGTCTGTTGAATTATTGTAGATAACTATATACTCTTCTGTCTCTTTTGTAAAGTAGTTACTCTTAGCTTTGGTTCTTGCCATAATTAGTCGGGAGCATGTATCGGTTTAGCTCTTCTTGTACGTTTTGTAGTTGTTTAAAGAAATAACCGACCTCATCGTCTGACTGAAATGTTCCGTTTTCGTCTAACTTCTGCAGGTGCATTTTTGCTTCAGCTATAGTTGCTGAAATATTATTAAGGTATTGTACTTGATCTTGTACAACGTCTTCATATTTCTCTACCTTTACAAGTAGATTATATATAGCAAACATTGATACAATTAAAAGTAATCCTAATAATCCTATAATCCAAATCATATTATAAATTTTTAATTAAGTTTGAAAGACCTTCTGATGAATTTACTGGACGGCCTGTAGTAGCTTTAGCTTTTTGTACTTTAGGCTCTGTACTACCGCCTTTATTCTTCCACATATCGTATTCTACCTTAGAAGCCATAAAGTCTGCTGAATGTAAAATATTTACAATGTTAGTTCTCATACGAGAGTCTGGATTATGACTAAAGAAATAAGCTTCATTAGCCTTATCAAATACCCCATCATGAAGCCTAATACCTAAATACTCGTTATGAGATAACTTAATACCAAACTTCTGTAAGATAAAAAGAGAACGATCAGGTATAAGCATGAAAGCAATTTCAGGATTAGGAGTATACATTTCATGTAACTTATCCTGTCTCCACTTATCTGTTTGAGGAACATAGCAATCTACCTCACCGTCACCTATTTTACCTAAGTCATGAAAGAGTGCCGCTATAACCAACTCTTCATCGGTAAAGTCAATAGAAGCTCCCATTGCTTGCCATAATTCTTTTTGTTTTATAGCAGATTGTACAACTCTATTAACATGGTCAATATAACCACCCGGAAAAGCATTATGATACCATGATTTACCACTAGCAGGAGCCATTACCATATGTTCGGATAATGTTTCTACTAAAGTTAAAACTTGGTTCTTACGATCATCACCAATATAATGGTTAATAATCTTAATGTGTTTATCCCAATTTGATTGGATTTGTTCGGCACTTAACATAACTTGATTTTTATTTATAGGTTTCCCTTATTTTATATTTATATCTTTATATATCTATATATTTAATATCTTATATATCTATTTTATATCTTAATATTATATCTAATATCTTATATATTATCGAAGATATATAAAAAAACGCATAAAAGCCACTTTTTACTAAATTATTTTTCCGGATCCATTAAATTACTTTTCTTTGCACCTGGAAATTTTGCTTTTTTAACTGTTTCCACTACTTCTTCTGTAGGTCCCTCTGTAGATTTTTCTGTAACCGGTAATTCTGCCGTCACTGCAATTAAAAAGTCTGCCACTTCTGAACCGGTATCGGTGATAGGTGTAATAACCTTGGTAGTAGTTTTAGTTAATTGCTCAATTTCTTTACTAACCTCGGTATGTTCTGTAGCACGAGTAGTTCGACGAATATGCTCCTCTTCTTTTATAATCTTATCAAGCTCATTTCTAACCTTCTCTCCAGCAGAAGTATTTATTTCCTTATTTACAAACATGCCTTGATATTCAGCAACACCTAAAGCATAGATAATTTCATTTAATTCTTGAATAGTTAACTTCATAATTTGTTATTTTAGTAGTTTATACCTTAAATTACGGATTTTTCCGCAGACTAGCAACTTTTTTTAGTAAATTTAACAGATTTTTTAGGTGAGAATGAAGGAGTTAGGGTGGGAGCAGCAGAGAATCCCGATTAGGCCGAAGGCCCCACGCGCATCGCGCGCATTTCGACCCGAAAATTTTAAAAAATTATAGTGTCTTTAGCTTCATTTCTTCCAACAGCGACTCAACATTATAGTCGTAGATAGGAGGAACGATGGTACCTCTCAATAAATCCTCAAAGGATTTTATGACAGCACATCTTTCGTACAATTCTTTATCTTGATAGTAGTAAAGGAGGTGGTCGAGGGCTTGGAATACTCCCATCTTATCGTATTCTTCGGTAATGACGTAGATGTTTTCAAATTTTTGGAAGTCGATCTTGAGTAAGTAACTATAAAGGCGGTCATAGAATTGCTCTTTTACAGTCTCTCTTACAGATTCATACTGCTCCTTATATCTCATCATGTACATTCCATCGATGATAGAGTAGTTCTCAAGGCCCCTCACCACCATGCCCATCAAAACGTAAGGGTTTTGAAAGAGATGTTGTATATTATGTTCCTCATATATTGCCTCATCAGAGGCATTGAATATATTGAAGAGTTTTTTAGGGTCTAATTTTTGCATTTATTAGCATATAATAGTTGCTTCTTTGATAAATATTCATTATATTATAAGAAGTATAAGGAATAATAAGCTGAAAGGCAACTAATAAAAGAAAATTAAGTATGGTAGAAGTATTATTTTTACTCTTGGGTGCAATTTTAGTGTTTGTGTTTAATCAACATGAGCAAAAGAAGGACCTGGAAAAGAGGGTTAAGACTCTAGAATCCGACTATCTAAGTCTATGTAACCAATTGAATGAAACCGAAAGAAACATTTACAGTACTCTTAACTCGGAGATTCATTCTCTAAAGGCAGACATGTGGCAACACTTACATGCTCATGAGGTTGATGTACGAGATAAAAAGATTAAAGAAATTTTAAAAGATTAGTCGATATCTCCCGGGTATCTGCTCTTCAAATCCATGTTATATGATCTACGATGATCTCTCTAACCTTCATTTCTACTTTCAAGGAAGGCCTAATTTTGATAAGATACAAGACTATCTCTCTAGTCTATCAAGCGATTCTGAAGACAGTACTCGGG
>JACCDI010172041.1_pt1 | contig 16440 bp, 18 predicted proteins | sample 7442791 | NCBI WGS metagenome assembly JACCDI01 (sample SAMN15323434, study PRJNA562643) | freshwater metagenome | isolation source: river surface water | place: USA:Blue River Watershed | collected 2017-08-15 | reverse complement strand
GATGTAGGTGTTGCGGACCATGAACTCCTTGAGGATGTCGTTCTGGATGGTCCCCGAGAGCTTGTCCTGCGACACGCCCTGCTCCTCGGCCGCCACGATGTAGCCCGCCAGCACCGGCAGCACCGCGCCGTTCATGGTCATGGACACCGAGACGGTGTCCAGCGGGATGCCGTCGAACAGGATCTTCATGTCCTCCACGCTGTCGATCGCCACGCCGGCCTTGCCGACGTCGCCGGTCACGCGGGGGTGGCCGCTGTCGTAGCCGCGGTGGGTGGCCAGGTCAAACGCCACCGAGACGCCCTGCCCGCCGGCGGCCAAGGCCTTGCGGTAGAAGGCGTTGGATTCTTCCGCCGTGGAAAAGCCCGCGTACTGGCGGATGGTCCAGGGCCGCACCGCGTACATGGTGGCCTGGGGCCCGCGGATGTAGGGCTCGAAGCCGGGCAGCGTGTCGGCATGGGCCAGGCCCTGCAGGTCGGCCGCGGTGTAGAGCGGCTTGACCGCGATACCGTCGGGCGTGACCCAGTTCAGTGCCTGCACATCACCGCCTGGAGCAGACTTGGCGGCCGCCTTGGCCCAGGCGTCGAGGGTGGCTTTCTGGAATTCCGGTGCTTGGCTCATGGGCTGCTTCCTCAAATTGCCCGACAGTTTACAAGATTATTCATAATTATGAATACAGAATTTGGTTTAGAATCCCGGCATGTCTGCTCTGTCCCTGGCCCCGCGCGCCCTCTACGAGGAGGTGGCGGAGTTGCTGCGCCAGCGCATTTTCCGCCGTGAGCTGGAGCCGGGCAGCTGGATCGACGAGACCCGCCTGGCCGAGGAATACGGCATCAGCCGCACCCCCCTGCGCGAGGCGCTCAAGGTCCTGGCCACCGAGGGCCTGGTGACCATGAAGATGCGCCGGGGCGCCTACGTCACCGAGGTCTCCGAGCAGGACATGAGCGACGTCTATCATTTGCTCGCCCTCCTGGAGAGCGATGCCGCGGGGGTGGTGGCCCGAACCGCCAGCGACGCCCAATTGCGGGAGCTGCAGGACCTGCACGAGGAACTCGAACATGCGGTGGCCGACCGGGATCGCTTCTTCCAGGTGAACGAGCGTTTCCACCTGCGGCTGCTGGAGATCGCCGGCAACAGGTGGCGCAACCAGATGGTGGCCGACCTGCGCAAGGTGATGAAGCTCAATCGGCAGCACTCACTGCTGAAGTCAGGCCGGATCGAGGAGTCCCTGGCCGAACACGCCCAGGTGATGCAGGCCCTGGCAGCCCGCGACGCCACCGCGGCGGCGGCCAGCATGCAAGCGCACTTCGCCAACGGCCTGGAAGCAGCGACCTGAGGCGCTCCCGCGCCTTCACCCTGGGCGCTGCGTCCCCTGCGCCTTGGGCACCACGCCGTCGAAGAAGGCCCGCACCATCCGCGCATCCCGCCGCTCGGTCAGGCACAGCACGTGGGCGTAGGTGTAGACCTGCGCATCGCTGATACGCACAGCGTGCAGCCCGGGGCCGGGCACGTATTCCACCTCCGACACCGCCGCGATGCCGATGCCGCGGGCGACCGCTTCGCGGATCACCTCACGGCTGCCGATCTCCATCACCATCTCGGGCACCACACCTGCCTGGGCCAGCGCCGCATCCAGCGCCTTGCGGGTAGTGGAACCGGGTTCGCGCAGGATCATGCGCTCCCCCTGCAGCTCGCTGATGCGGATGGAGCGCCGCTTGGCGAAGCGGTGCTCGCTGGAGGCGAACACCACGACCGGATGCCGGTTGAACGGCACGGACAGGAAGCGGTCATCGCTCACCACCTGCGCCAGCACGCCGACGTCTGCCCGGTAATCCAGCAGCCGATCGAGCACGTCCTCCGAGTTGCCCGTGCTGACCGACACCTTCACGTCCGGATAGCGCCGGTTGAAATCCACCAGCATCTGGGTGACGTGGTAAGGCCCCACCGCCGCCACGCGCAGGTGGCCGGTGCGCAATTCCCCCGCGTCCTCCAGCAGGGACACGGCATCGCCTTCGAGGGTGAAGATCTGCTGCGCCAGCTGCATCAGCTGCTCCCCCAACTCGGTGGGGACCACCTGGCGGCCGCGGCGGAAAAAGAGTTCGACCTGGTAACGCTCCTCTAAGAAGCGCACCTGCGTGGTCAGCGTCGGCTGGCTCAGGTGCAGCATCTCGGCCGCCTTGGTGAAGCTTCCCATGCGGGCCACCGCATAGAACGATCGCAACTGGGTCAGACGCATGGCGCAGGCTCTCGGATGATGCGCCGCCGCATGGTGCGGCGGCGAAGGAGGACTCAGGGCATACCCGCAGAAAGTATAGATTTATTCAATACTTAATTGGAAATATTTGAATTGGATAAATACCTGCAAGCGATTGAAAGTGGACTTGGCATCGACAAACGATAGGAGACACCACCATGGGAATTTCCCGCCGCCTCGTCCTCAAGGCCTCTGCAGCCGCCACCCCCCTGTTCGCGATCGGCCTCCCGGCACGCGCCCAGAGCGTGCTGACCGTCGGACTGATTCCGTCCGAAGACTCGCGCGCGATGATCGCCAACAGCCAGGCCATGATGGACATGCTGTCCAAGGCCCTGGGCATGCCGGTCAAGCCTTTCGTCGCCGCCGACTACAACGGCGTGATCGAGGCCCTGCGCTCCAAGCGACTGGACGTGGCCTACCTGGGCCCCTTCTCCTACGTGCTGGGCACCACGGTGGCCGACATCGAGGCCTTCGCCGTGGCCGAGACCAAGAAAGCGGGGCGCACGTTCTATCACAGCAAGATCATCACCCACAAGGACAGCGGCATCAAAACCGTACGAGATCTCAAAGGCAGGAACTTCGCCTTCGTGGATCCCAGTTCCACCTCGGGCCACCTGTTCCCGAAGGCCGGCCTGATGAAGGCAGGCTTCGATACCGACAAGGAATTCGGGCGCGTGATCTTCTCCGGCTCGCACGATGCCAGCGCCATCGCGGTCCAGAACAAGAAGGTGGATGCCGCCGCCATCGCCGACCGTATCCTGGACCAGGCCATCGCCAAGGGCCTGGCCAAGGCCGAGGATCTGGTGACGGTCTGGAGCTCCGACCCCATTCCCGAATCGCCCACCGTCTGGCGCAGGGACCTGTCGCCTGACCTCAAGCGCCGCATCCAGGCCGCCTTCCTGGAGGTCAAGGACATCCCCTGGTCCGACCAGGGCCTGCTCAATGGCTTCAAGCCGACCAACGATGCGGCCTACAACGTGATCCGCGACACGGCCAAGCTCCTGAACCTCGACCTGAAGAAGATGAAATGATCCGGATCGAAGGCCTGTCCAAGCGCTACGGGGACGTCGAAGCGCTGCACCGGATCGACCTGGAGGTGGCCCGCGGCGAGTTCCTCGTCGTGCTGGGCGCCTCCGGGGCCGGCAAATCCACCCTCCTGCGATGCATCAACCGCCTGACCGAGCCGACCACCGGCACGGTCAGCCTGAACGGCCAGCCGACCACCGGCGACCGGGCGGGACTTCGCGCCCTGCGGCGCGACGTCGCGATGATCTTCCAGCATTACAACGTGGTGCCCCGGCTGTCGGTGCTGAAGAACGTGGTCACCGGCCGCCTCGGGCGCATGCCCGCGCTGGCCTCGTGGCTGCAGATGTTTCCGGAGCCGGACGTGGCCATCGCCCGCGAATGCCTGCGCCGTGTCGGCCTGGACCACAAGGCCGACACGCGCACCGACAAGCTCTCGGGCGGACAGAAGCAGCGCGTGGGCATCGCCCGTGCGTTGGCGCAGCAGCCGCAGGTGATCCTGGCCGACGAGCCCGTGGCCAGCCTGGACCCCAAGACCTCGCGCACGGTGCTCAATTACCTGCGCGAGGCCTGCCGCGCCTCCGGCATCACCGTGATCTGCAACCTGCACCAGGTGGACTACGCCCGTGAATTCGGCGAGCGCATCGTGGGCGTCGCGGGTGGCCGCATCGTCTTCGAAGGCCCTCCCTCGGCGCTGGACGATGCCGCTCTGGCGCGCATCTACCCGGGCGGCACGGGAGAGGCAGAACACGAGACACCGGCTGCGGTCACCGCACCCGCGGGCACCGCCGAACTCACCCTGGAGAAGACATGATCCGCATTGGCAACTACCGCCTTCTGCTCGGCGCAGGGACGGGCGGCAGCCGGCTGCCGCAGCGCCTGGCCATCGTCCTCGTCACCATCGCCGTGCTGTGGTGGGCCGCCCTGGGCAGCCAGATCAGCGTGGTGGAACTGGTCAAGGGCGCCCCGTGGATGGCGGACTTCATCGGCCGCATGTTCCCGCCGAACTGGGAGTTCATGGGCAAGCTCGTCACGCCCGCCATCGAGACCGTCCAGATCGCGCTGTGGGGTACCCTGCTCGGGGTCGTTCTTGCGATACCCGTGTGCTTCCTGGCCGCGCGCAATATCACGCCCAACGCAGTGATCTTCCATTTCATGCGACAGGTCCTGAACATCGCCCGTGGCATCAACGAGATCATCCTGGCCCTGATCTTCGTGGCTGCCGTGGGCCTGGGCCCCTTCCCTGGCGTGCTGGCCCTGGCACTGCACGGCGCCGGCATGCTGGGCAAGTTCTTCGCCGAGTCCATCGAGGAGATCGACCAGGGCCCGATCGAGGCCCTGCGTTCCACCGGCGCGGGCCCGATCCAGATCATCGTCTTCGGCGTCATGCCGCAGGTGATCACGGCCTGGATCGCGGTGATCCTCTATCGTTTCGAGACCAACCTGCGACAGGCCACGGTGCTGGGCATGGTGGGCGCGGGCGGCATCGGCTTCGAGCTGGTCGGCAGCATGAAACTGTTCCAGTACCAGGACACCGCCACCTGCATCCTGGTGATCGTGGTCATGGTCATGTCGGCCGACTTCATCTCCAGCAAGCTGCGCGCGCGGATTCAGCAGGGAGGCCAGTGATGGCTCCTGCCATTGCCCGCTACCACAACCCGGTGCATTCGGTGTTCGGCGCTGGGGCGCTGGAGCAGCTGCCGTCCTTGCTGGGAGGGCACCGCGCCGCACTGGTGATCTTTCCCGAGGCTCGTGGCATTGGTTTGCTCGATCGCATCAGCCGGCTGCTCGGGCCGCAGCTGGCCAACGTGATCGAGGACGTGCGCCCGAACCCGGACGTGGCGGAACTTGAAGGCACCTGGACCCGCTTCTGGCGGGACCGCGAAGCCGGCGAGGTGCTGGTGGCCGTGGGCGGCGGCAGCGTGATCGACACGGCCAAGGCGCTCATGGTGGGCAACCAGAGCCTGGACTTCGGCGACATGGTCCGCGGCCTCGCGGGCGAAGCCGAATTCAAGCCGACCCGGTTCCGGCGTCTGATCGCCGTGCCCACCACGGCGGGCACCGGCAGCGAGGTCACGCCCTGGGCCACGGTCTGGGACCGCGGCCGCCAGCGCAAGTACTCCCTGCACCTGCCACAGACCTGGCCGAGCCACGCGGTGATCGATCCGCAGCTGATGCTGTCACTGCCCGCGGGGGTCACACTGCAAAGCGGACTGGACGCCCTGTCGCATGCCCTGGAAGCGATCTGGAACGTCAATGCCAACCCGGTGTCCGACACCTTCGCGGTGAGCGCGGTGCAAGAGACGATGCAGGTGCTGCCCGCGCTGATGAAGGACCTGGGCAACCTGGACCTGCGCAGCGGCATGGCGCTGGCCGCCCTCAAGGCGGGCATGGCGTTCTCCAACACCAAGACCGCCCTGGCGCACTCGATTTCCTACGAGATGACCCTCAAGCACGGGCTTCCGCACGGCATCGCCTGCTCCTTCCCCCTGCCTTTCGTCATGGAGCGGGCCGTGGGGCGTGTGCCGGAACGTGACGCGGTGCTGGCACGTGCGCTGGGCGTGCCAGCGGGCGAGGGGCCTGCCCTTCTCACACGCTTCATCGAGTCGCTGGGCGTGAAGACCCGTTTCTCCGACTACGGCGTGCCCGATGCAGAAGTCCAGCGCATGGTGAGCGAGGCGCTGGAAGGCGCCCGCGGGCGCAACTTCATCGGTGCGGCGGGCTGAAGCCCGTCCGCGCGGGGACGGCGCTCAGAACGCCGCGATACCGGTCTGGGCGCGGCCCAGGATCAGGGCGTGGATGTCGTGGGTGCCTTCGTAGGTGTTCACCACCTCGAGGTTGACGAGGTGGCGGGCGACACCGTATTCGTCGCTGATGCCGTTGCCACCCATCATGTCGCGCGCCAGGCGGGCGATGTCCAGGGCCTTGCCGCAGGAGTTGCGCTTCATGATGGAGGTGATCTCCACCGCCGCCGTACCCTCGTCCTTCATGCGCCCCAGGCGCAGGCAGCCTTGCAGGCCCAGCGTGATCTCGGTCTGCATGTCGGCCAGCTTCTTCTGGATCAACTGGTTGGCGGCCAGGGGCTTGCCAAATTGCTGGCGGTCCATGACGTACTGGCGCGCGCGGAACCAGCAGTCCTCGGCGGCGCCCATCGCGCCCCAGGCGATGCCGTAGCGGGCGGAGTTCAGGCAGGTGAACGGGCCCTTGAGGCCTCGCACCTCGGGAAAGGCGTTCTCCTCGGGGCAGAACACGTCCTCCATCACGATCTCGCCGGTGGTGGAGGCGCGCAGGCCCACCTTGCCCTGGATCTTGGGCGCGGACAGGCCCTTCCAGCCCTTTTCCAGCACGAAGCCGCGGATCGACCCGGCATCGTCCTTGGCCCACACGACGAACACGTCAGCGAAGGGCGAGTTGGAGATCCACATCTTGCTGCCCGTGAGCTTGTAGCCGCCGTCGACCTTGCGGGCGCGGGTGATCATGCTCGCCGGGTCGGAGCCGTGATTGGGTTCGGTCAGGCCGAAGCACCCGATCCACTCGCCGGTGGCGAGCTTGGGCAGGTACTTCTGTCGGGTGGCCTCGTTCCCGAATTCGTAGATCGGGACCATCACCAGCGAGGACTGCACACTCATCATCGAGCGGTAGCCGGAGTCGACCCGCTCCACTTCACGGGCGATCAGGCCGTAGGACACATAGTTCAGGCCGGCACCGCCGTATTGCTCGGGGATGGTGGGCCCCAGCAGGCCCAGTTCGCCCATCTCGCGGAAGATGGCCGTATCGGTGTATTCGTCGCGGAAAGCCTGCAGCACGCGCGTTGCCAGCTTGTCCTGGCAATAGGCCTGGGCGGCCTCGCGGATGGCGCGCTCGTCGTCGGTCAGTTGCGCGTCGAGCAGCAGGGGGTCGGCCCAGTTGAATGCGGCCTTCGGGGTCTTGGACATCAGGTCTCCGGATGATCGAAAAACTTCAGCGCTGACCGTCGTTCACCGACACCTTGTCCTTGGTCAGCCCTCCGAGGCGGGAGTGTACGCGACCCCCAGTACCCATGACCAAGGCGTAGAGAATCTCATTGGGACGCGGCGCATCCTGGATACCGATTTCCATGCTGTTGTAGTGGCTGCGCACGTACGCGGCATGGATGTAGTGCAAAGGCACCATCAGGCGGTAGCCCGCACTCGCGACGGCCTTGCTGGAAGGCACGATGGCCTTGGGCTCTCCCAGCACCGCGCGCATGGCCCAGCCCCCGGCCTCGTGCCAGACGGCCCCGTGTTCCAGTTCGCCATTGACCCCCACGATGGCGGCCTTGCTATAGACCTCCACGTTCTCGCGCCCCAGCGTGTCCACCAGCTCCTGCGCCAGCAGCGTGCCCAGGTTGCGAAGTTCGGCCATGAAGGGCATCAGGTCCGGCTCGTAGCGGCCGGCATAGGGATTGCGGATCACCGCGCAGGACGCGGCCAGCTTCAGGGGCACCGCCGGCGGCGGCCCGCCCTCGTGGAACTGCGTCTCGACGATCAGGCTGCGCTTGCGGATTTCTAGGAGTGACATCGGTCGGACCTCGCGGGTTACTGCTTGGGGATCTTGGCCTCGTTGACCACCTGCGTCCATTTCTGGGTTTCGGCGGCCACCATGGCCCGCATTTCCTCGGGCGTGCTGCCCCGGGCCTCGCCGCCCATTTCCTCCAGGCGGGCCTTCACGGCACCCACCTGCAAGGCCTTCTGCAATTCGGCGTTGAGCCGGTCGATGACAGGACGCGGCGTCCCGGCGGGCGCCATCAGGCCGGCCCAGGAGCGCACGTCATACCCTGCCACGCCCTGCTCGGCGACGGTGGGGACCTCCGGCATGCCGGGCCAGCGCTGCGGCCCCGTCACCGCCAGGGCGCGCAGCTTGCCCGCCTTGATGTTGGCCAGCACGGCGGTCGGCGGCGCGATGATGAACGGCACATCGCCCGCCAGCAGCGCGGTGAGCGAGGCGGAATCCCCCCGGTAGGGCACATGCAGCAGCTGGGTCTTGGACATGCTGGCCAGCAGCTCCCCAGCCAGGTGGTGGGTGGAGCCGATCCCCGCCGTGCCGTAGGCCACCTTGCCGGGGTTGGCCCGTGCGTTGGCCAGGAGGGCGGACAGGTTGGGGACCTTGCTGTCGGCGGTGGTCACCACCAGGAAAGGGAAATAGGTGATGGTGCCGACCATCTCGAAATCCTGCACCGTGCGGTAGGACAAGGCGTTGTACAGAGCACCCGCCACCGCATGGCCGCCGGTGGCGAGCAGCAGCGTGTAGCCGTCCGGGCGCGCCCGTGCCACGGTGGTCGCGGCGATGGTGCCGCCGGCACCCGCCTGCGCCTCGACCACGAAGGACTGGCCCAGGCCCTTGGTCATTTCAGCGCTGACGGTACGCGCGATGTTGTCGGCGTTGCCGCCGGGCGCGAAGCCCTGGTAGATCTTGATCGGACGCTCCGGCCAGGCCTGCGCCTGGGCCACGGAGGCCGCGAGGGCCAGCCCGGTGGCGGTGGCCAGGGCCGCGGAAACTTTCAGGAGGTGTCGGCGTTGCATGGTGTTGTCTCCAGGTGAGTGAGGGGAGGATGCGCCGTCCGGGGTCATGGCCTCGGCTCGTGTGCGCAGTTGTCGTCGTTGGCAAACTGTCGGCGGCTCAAGGCTCCAGCACGATCTTGCCCTGGGTCAGCCCGGCGTCGAGCACGACGTGCGCTTGCCGGGCCTGGTCCAGGCGCATGCGGGTCGGTTGCGGCGCGCGGACATGCCCCTGCGCCATCAGGTCGATGGCCGATTGCATCAGGGCCCGCCGCGCCGCGGTGTCTTCGTCAAAGGTGTGCATCGAGAAACAGCGCACCGCAAGGCTGCGACCGAGCAGGCTGCGCAGGACCTTGAACACGTCTTCGCTGGGCGGGCCCGAGACGATGTTGTAGGAGACGGCGGTTCCCAGGGGTGCCAGGGCCTGCAGGCAGTCGATGAACAGGCGCCCACCGATCGGGTCGAAGGCCAGGTCCACGCCACGGCCTTCGGTCAAGGCCTTCACTTCCGCGGCAAGGTCGGGCCGCGCCGGATCGAGCACGGCCTCGAAACCGTGGGCCCGCGCATAGGCACGCTTGTCTTCGGAGCGCGCCGTGCCGATCACCTGCAGGCCGTGGTGCCGGGCCAATTGCCCGAGCATCGTCGCCACCCCGCCCGCAGCGCCCGTGATCAGGACGCTGCGCGCAGTGAGTCGTCCCCCCGCAAGCCCCAGCAGCAGGGCCTGGGCCAGTTGCAGGTTGGGAAGGCTCACCGCGTCGGCCAGGTCGATGGCGGCTGGCAGGCGGTACGGCGCGGCCTCGGGCACCACGATGGCTTCGGCATAGCACCCTCCGCGCACGGGGAGGTCGCGGGCGCTGACCAGCACGCGATCGCCCACCTTCCACTGCGTGACGCCCTCGCCTGCCGCGTCCACCTCGCCCGCCATCTCGGCGCCGGGTATCGCGGGCAAGGGCGGCATCCACTTGTAGGTGCCGTTGCGTATCAGGACGTCCGGTCGGCCCACACCGATGGCACGGGCGCGCACGCGCACCTGACCCGGACCCGGCTGCGGCTCGGGCAGGTCGACCCCCATGAGGGCCTCGGGCCCGCCGGGCGCATGGACCTGGATGGCGCGCATGCGGATCAGACCTGGGCGACGACGGGGTTGACCAGGGTGCCAATACCCTCGATCTCGACCTCGCACACATCGCCCGCCTTCATGAACAGCGGCGGCTTGCGGCTCCAGCCCACGCCTGCGGGCGTGCCGGTGGCGATCACGTCGCCGGGCACCAGCGTGAAGATGGTCGAGGCATAGGCGATCAGCTTGGCGATCGGGAAGATCATGTGGCCGGTGTGGCTCGATTGTTCGACCTTGCCGTTCAGGCGCGTCACCAGCTTCAGTTGCTGGTTCGGCTTGATCTCGTCGGCGGTCACCATCCAGGGACCGAAGCCGCCGGTGGATTCGAAATTCTTGCCGGAGGCGATCTGCTTGGCATGGAACTGCCACTCGCGGATGCTGCCGTCGTTGTAGCAGGAGTAACCCGCCACATGGTCGAAGGCCTGGGCTTCGGGAATGTTGCGGCCTTCCTTGCCGATGATCACGGCCAGCTCGCCCTCCCAGTCCAGCGAGGCCGACACCTTGGGCAGCACGATGGGCTGCTTGTGCGCGGTCTGCGAGCGCCACACGCGCAGAAAGATGGGGGGCTGCTCGGACAGCTCGCGCTGCATGCCGGCGGCCAGCACCTCCTGGTGGTGGTCCATGTAATTGCGCACCGCGCAGACGATCTTCTCGGGGCGCGGAATCACCGGCAGGAAGGTGATGTCGGCCAGCCTGGCGTCGGGGCTCTTGCCCGCGACATGCTGGGCCGCCTGCAGGTAGGCGCCCGAGCCAATGTAGTCGGCCAGCGTCGCGTGCTGGGGCATGTGGCGCCCCAGGTCGACCACGCCGTCGGCACCGACCACGGCGCCCCAGGTCTCGCGGCCCTGATGGAGGAAGGAAAGCAGCTTCATGGAGGAACTCCCTGTTCGTGGAAAAAACGTGAGGTGAGCGGCCCGCTCAGGCCGGCGCGCCCTGCCGGAATTGCGCCTGCCACTGCTCGATGGGCATGAAGGTCGGGTCGCGCCGGCAAATGGCCTCGGTCTCGCGCAGCAGGGTCTCGTCGTCCTTGGACAGGTCCAGCGGGTCGCCATGGGGCTGCGTGATGTAGAAGGGCATGTCGATGTAGGTCTCCACCGTGTTGCCCTCGGGGTCGGCGAAGTACACCGACAGGGCGTTGCCGTGATTGAGGGGCACGAAGCGGGAAGCGCCCTGGGCCTCGGCCAGCTGGCGGATGTCGCGCAGGTGCTGGATGGAGGGCACCGCGAAGGACAGCTGCATCACGGTGCTGAAGGTGGCCTCGGGCGGACGGCCGCCCGCGATCACCAGCTGGTGGTGCTGGTCGGGGCTGGCGCTGAGGAACACCAGCGGCGCCTTGAAGGTCCGGCCGACGCCGCGGTCGGTCTCGGTCAGGCCGAAGACGTTCTTGTAGAAGGCCACCATGCGTTCGACATCGGTGACGAAGATGCCGAAATGCGACGGGGTCGGACGGGAGAGTGTGAGCATGCGGGGCTCCGAATGGATGTCGAATGAGGGGGCGTCGGCAGCCTGCGATCAGAGGTCAGGCGCGTCCTGCATCTTCTTGAGAGCCGCCGCCACGTTGCGCTGGGTTCCCAGGATGTGTTCGGTGAGCAAGGCGCAGGCCGTCTGCGCATCGCGCTTGAGCGTGGCCTGCATCAGGCGGCGGTGTTCATCGTTCTTGCGGCGCAGGCCGGCGCGATACCGCCCGGAAATCTGGCGGTACCGCTCGGCCTGGTCGAACAGGCTGGCGCTCAGGGCCAGCTGGCGCTGCGAGGGGCAGGCCGCGATCAACCCCATGTGGAATTCGCGATGCCGCTGCACCCACTCGGCATCCAGCAGCACAGGCCCCTCGGTCAGGCGCGCCTCCAGGCGCTCGAGCCGGTGAAAGCTGGCGACCAGGGCCGCCTCCCAGGCGTCGTCGCCCTGGGCGATGGCGTCACGCAGGGCGGGCACGTCAAGCATCAGGCGCATGCGTGTGATGTCCGCCATGTCCTCCGCGGAAATCGGCGCCACCCGGAAACCGCGCCGTTCATCGGCACGCACCAGGCCCTCCTGCGCCAGCCGGTTGAGGGCTTCGCGCAGCGGACTGCTGGAAAAACCGTACTGCACCTGCAGCAGTTCGAGCTTGAGCTTGGCGCCCGGGGCATGCTCACCCTGCAACACGTCGCGGCGCAGGTTCAGGAACGCCTGTTCGGAAACGGTGGAGGGATTGGAGGTAGGGTCCAGGGTGTCCATAAACGGATTTTTGTGCACAAAGTATTTTTTTGTGCTCGATGAAAACCCTGATAGCCAGGGCCTGCCTCACGGGATCCCGGACGGCCAGGACCGCAGTCAGGAGGAGAATGCCCCGCGCGCCAGCGACGCCACCTCACGGGCCGGAAGGTGCTTGAGCCGGTGGTCGCTCCACACCTGCCGCCAGCGGCGCGCTCCGGGCAGGCCGTTGTACAGCCCCAGCATGTGCCGCGCGATCGCGTACCACGGGGTGCCCCGAGCCGCGGCTTCGCGCGCCATGTAATCGACCATCGCGGCCTCCACCGCCTCGCGGGTGAGCCCCCGCTCGGGCTCCCCGAAGAACGCGTGATCCCACGACGCCAGCCACCAGGGGTTGTGGTAGGCCTCGCGCCCCACCATCACGCCGTCCACCGCCTGCAACTGCTCGTGTACCTGGACGTCCTGGGTGATCCCGCCATTGATCCCGATCACCAGCTGCGGAAATTCCTGTTTCAGGCGGTGTACCACCGCGTACCGCAGGGGCGGCACTTCCCGGTTCTCCTTGGGGCTGAGCCCCTGCAGCCAGGCATTGCGCGCGTGTACGATGAACACGCCGCAGCCGGCCTCGGCCACGGCCCCCACGAAATCGCGGACGAACTCGTAGCTCTCCGTGCGGTCGATCCCGATGCGGTGCTTGACCGTCACCGGCACCGTCACCGCGTCCCGCATCGCCTTCACACCCTCGGCCACGAGCCTGGGCTCGGCCATGAGACAGGCCCCGAAGGCCCCGCGCTGCACCCGGTCACTGGGGCATCCGCAATTGAGGTTGATCTCGTCGTAGCCCCACTGCTCGCCCAGGCGGGCGGCGCGCGCCAGGTCCGCCGGCTCGCTGCCCCCCAGTTGCAAGGCCACCGGGTGCTCCTCGGCATGGAAGTCCAGGTGGCGCGCCACATCCCCATGCATCAACGCGCCCGTGGTCACCATCTCGGTGTACAGGCGAGCCCGCCGGGACAGCAGGCGGTGGAAGTAGCGGCAGTGCCGGTCGGTCCAGTCCATCATGGGCGCGACCGAGAGGCGCCAGCCAGACGCGGTGGGGTGAGGCAAGGCTTCGGAAGGAACAGGTCGGGGGGCAGGCACGAAGCGGACTGTACGCCGTCCGCGTCCTACGCGGGCCGGGCCGGAGGGCCGACACCCCGGCTCGCTCGAGGGCGCACTAATGCCCCGCAAGACAGGAGGCACCCCCATGAAACCCTTCCACCTGGATTCGCACATGGTCACGCTGCGCGGCGTGTTCTACCCCACGGGCCATATCGTGCTCATGCTGCCCGGGCGTGAGCCTGCGGAGCAGGCGGCCCAGGCCCTGGTCGCGGCGGGCCTGCCCGGCGACGAGATGTCCCTGCTTTCACCCGAGACCTTCATGGGGCCGATCGCCCGCACGATCGGCAGCGGGGACATGCCCCTGCCCTCCCCGGGGACCGAGGGGCAGACGGTTCGCCACCTGGTGGAACTGGCCGGTGAGGGCCACTGGGGCCTGCTGGTGCCTGCGCCGCGCACGAGCGACAGCGAGCGTGTGATGAAAGCCGTGAAGGAGTTGCCGGTGACCTTCGCGGAAAGGTACCGGCACCTGGTCATCGAGGACCTCTGAGGCACGCTCCATGAAAAAGCCCGTCCAGGGGACGGGCTCGTGGACGGAGACGGGGACCGCTCACCCCATGTGCAGACCACCGTTCACCGAGAAATCAGCGCCGGTGGAGTAGCCGCCCTCGTCGGAGGCCAGCCAGGCGATGATGGAGGCGATCTCCTCGGGCTGGCCCAGGCGCTTGACCGGGATGGTGCCCACGATCTTCTGCAGCACGTCCTCGCGGATCGCCTTGACCATGTCGGTGCCGATATAGCCCGGGCTCACCGTGTTGACGGTCACGCCCTTGCTGGCCAGCTCCTGCGCCAGCGCCATGGTGAAGCCGTGCATGCCGGCCTTGGCCGCCGAATAGTTGGTCTGGCCCGCCTGACCCTTCTCGCCGTTGACCGAGCTGATGTTGACGATGCGGCCCCAGCCCTTTTCGACCATGTCGCCGACGACCTGCTTGGTCACGTTGAACATGGAGTTCAGGTTGGTTTCGATCACGGCGTCCCAATCCTCGCGCGTCATCTTGACAAACATGCGGTCGCGGGTGATGCCGGCGTTGTTCACCAGCACGTCGATGGCACCGTGTTCAGCCTTGGCCTTGGAGAAGGCTTCGACGGTGGAATTCCAGTCGCCGACGTTGCCGACCGAGGCGTAGAAGGTGTAGCCCTTCTCCTTTTGCTCGGCGAGCCACTTGGCGTGGTCGCGCGTGGGCCCGCAACCGGCGATGACCTTGAAACCCTCTCGGTGCAGTCGCTGGCAGATGGCGGTTCCGATGCCTCCCATGCCGCCGGTCACGTACGCAATTTTCTGGCTCACTTGCTCTCTCCTTGAGGTTTCTCTGGGTAAGGACGTGGATCATGCACGCGCCCGATAGGCGTCACGCACTGTTTCTTTTTACGCCGGTCAAACGCGTTCCACAGCGAGGGAAACCCCCATGCCGCCGCCGATGCACAGCGCGGCCAGGCCTTTGCCGGCCTGGCGCCGCTGCATCTCGTGCAGCAGGGTGACCAGGATGCGGCAGCCCGAGGCGCCGATGGGGTGGCCGATGGCGATGGCGCCGCCGTTGACGTTGACACGGGCCGGGTCGATATCGAGCGCCTTGTTGACGGCGCAGGCCTGGGCGGCAAAGGCCTCATTGAGCTCGAAGAGGTCGACGTCCTGGGCCTTCCAGCCGGCGCGCTCCAGGGCCTTGCGCGAGGCCGGCACCGGCCCCATGCCCATGGTGGCCGGGTCCAGCCCCGAGGTGCCGAAGGCAGCGATGCGCGCCAGGGGCTTGAGGCCCAGGGCCGCCGCCTTGCGGGCGCTCATGACCACCACGGCCGCGGCGCCGTCGTTGATGCCCGACGCGTTGCCGGCAGTGACCGAGCCGGCCTTGTCGAAGGCCGGGCGCAGGCCGGCCAGGGCCTCGGCGTTGGTCTTCTTGTTGATGAATTCGTCGCTGTCGAAGACGACCGGGTCACCCTTGCGCTGCGGAATGCTGACCCCGACGATCTCGTCCTTGAACCTGCCCGCCTCCTGGGCGGCAGCCGCCTTCTGCTGGCTGCCCAGGGCCAGCGCGTCCTGCATGTCGCGGGAGATGCCGTGGGCCTTGGCCACGTTCTCGGCGGTGATGCCCATGTGGTACTGGTTGTAGACGTCCCACAGACCGTCCACGATCATGGTGTCGACCATCTTCCAGTCGCCCATGCGCTGGCCGTCGCGCGAACCCATGAGGACGTGCGGTGACGCACTCATGTTCTCCTGGCCGCCGGCCACCACGATCTCGCTGTCGCCATAGGCGATGGCCTGCGCCGCGAGCATCACGGCCTTCAGGCCCGAGCCGCACACCGCGTTGATGGTCAGGCCCGGCACCTCCTTGGGGAGGCCGGCCTTGATCAGGGCCTGCCGGGCCGGGTTCTGGCCCGCGCCGGCCGCCAGCACCTGGCCCATGATCACCTCGCCCACCTGGGCGGGGTCGAGCCGGGCGCGAGCGATCGCCTCGCGAATCACGGTGGCACCCAACTCGGGGGCGGCCACCTTGGCCAGCGTTCCGCCGAACTTGCCGACGGCGGTACGGGCTGCCGAGACGATGACGATGTCTTCCATGGAACCTCTCTCCTTCTTCTGAAAATCTGCTGAAAAAATTCAGGCCTTGGCCTTCACGTAGCGGCCGGGCGCTGGCTCGATCGCCTTGTGCTTGCCACCCCCGTAGGCCTTGGGCGCCGCCACCTGCTTGCCCGCCAGCGGCTTGAGCCAGGCGTACCAGTCGGTCCACCAGCTGCCCGGGTGCTCCTTGGCCCCCGCCAGCCACTCGCCGTGGGTCTTGGGCAGCTTGGCATGGGTCCAGTACGAGCGCTTGCCCTTGGCCGGCGGGTTGATCACGCCGGCGATATGGCCCGAGGCGCCCATGACGAAGCGCTTGGGGCCCGGCAGGTGCTGCACGGTGGCATAGGCGCCTTCGATGGGAACGATGTGGTCCTCCCGGGAGCCGTAGATGTAGGCCGGGATGTCGACCTTGCGCAGGTCGATCTTCTCGCCACAGACCGTGGCCTTGCCGGGCTTGACCAGGTTGTTCTCGAAGTAGGGGTTGCGCAGGTACCAGGCGTACAGCGGACCCGGCAGGTTGGTGGAGTCGCTGTTCCAGTACAACAGGTCGAAGGGTGGCGGCGTCTCGCCCTTGAGGTAGTTGCCCACCACGTAGTTCCACACCAGGTCATTCGGACGCAGGAAGCTGAAG
>JACCDI010375871.1_pt1 | contig 16447 bp, 23 predicted proteins | sample 7442791 | NCBI WGS metagenome assembly JACCDI01 (sample SAMN15323434, study PRJNA562643) | freshwater metagenome | isolation source: river surface water | place: USA:Blue River Watershed | collected 2017-08-15 | reverse complement strand
GCGCCCTCGCCCTTGGCCAGCAAGATCGGCAAGGGATCCTGGCCTGGCCGGTAGCGAATCCCCATGGCCAGGTGAATGGGGTTCGTAATCAGCACCGACGAAGAGCGCGCGCCGTTCACGGCTTCCTCCTGCAGCATCTGCTGGTGAAGGTGTCGGCGTTCGTGCTTGATGTGCGGATCCCCCTCCTGCTCCTTGTACTCGCGCCGCACTTCGTCGATCGACATCATCTGCTGCTTCATGTAGTGATGCCGCTGCCAAGCGAAATCGGCCGCAGAAATCACGGCATAGGCCAGGCCAATCTGCATGAACATACTGGCCATCAACGTTCCCAACGCCACACCCACCCCCGCGATATCGCCTTGCGGCAAGGTCAAAAGCGTAGGCAGCTCGCTGCGCAGCGTCCAGAAAATAACGGCCGACAGCACCACGATCTTCAGGATCGACTTCAGGAACTCTATGAGCCCCTTTTTGCCGAACATGTTCTGAACGTTCTGGACCACATTGAGCTTCTTGCCGGAGGGCTTGAGCGCCTTGAAGGCGAACAGCATGCCGGTCTGCGCCATCTCCACCACCAAACCGAGGACGATGACGATGAGGATGAACGGCATCACCACCGCTACGAAGCCGCGCCCCATCTCGAGCGCCAGCACATTCAGGGCCGCCTCAAACTCCATCGACATCAGTTTCGCAGGCATCACCAGCATGTCGGCCAGGCGTCGGGCCATCGCGGACGCATCCATCAGCAAGTAACCCAGGAGCGCGGCGGTCAACACGGTCTGCGTCAGGTCTTTGCTGTGAGCGACCTGTCCTTCCTCGCGCGCCTTGCGCAGCTTGGTCGGGGTTGGTTTTTCGGTCTTCTCGCTCACCGGCCCTCCGGGGCGGGGGCCCGCCAGTGTTCTTCGAGAAGCCAAAGGGCCCCGGGCGTTTCCGACACCAGGTCACGGCTGTAATCCAGGATCGTCGAAAAATAAAGTATCAACACCAGAAAAGCCAAGGCGCTCTTGATCGGCATCGCCAGAAAGAACACCTGCAGCTGCGGCACAAAGCGACTCACCAGCGCCAGACCCATCTCGGCCAGGAACATGGCCACGATCATGGGCGCAGACAGCAGCAAACTCAGTTTAACCAACCGCAAGATCTGGTGAATCAGCACCGGCACCGACTCCGAGCGAAAGTGCGGGAACCAGGTGAAAACATCCCACAGACGAAAACTCTCATACAAAACCTCCAGCATCAGCAAGAACCCACCGCTGATGAAGAAGAACACGATGAAGGCCTGGTTGAACAAAATCCCAAGAGGCGAGCTGTCGTTTCCCGTCAAGGGATTGAGGGTGCTGGAAATGCTGGCGCCACGCTGGTTGTCGACCAGAAAGCCCACCGCCTCGAAGGCCCAGAACGGCACGGCGATCAGGCAGCCCAAGACAAATCCGACAAAAGCCTCCTTGACCACGAGCAGCGCGATCTGCGTGGCATCCAGACCTGCGCTCTTGACCATGGGGATCAGGCTGGGCGCCACGACCAGACCGAAACCGGCGGCCACGCCCAGTCGTAGCATCCCAGGCAGCACACTGCGCGGAAAGATCGGCAGCACCACGAACACGCCCAGGATCCGGGGCACGGTCCAAGCCAGTGCCAGCAAGAACGAGGTGACATCGCCGATCGCGTTCGCGCCGATCATGCCGCGCCTATCGACCCAGCTGGGGCAAGGCCTCCAGCACCACGACCGTGTAATTGAAAAGCTCCCCGCCCACCCAGCCCGCGATGAGGGCCAGCGTGGCCATGACGGCAATCAGCTTGACCGCAAACGACAGAGTCTGTTCTTGTACCTGCGTCAGGGCCTGAAACAAGGAAAACAGCGTTCCCACCACCGAGGCCACGATGATGGGCGGCAACGATAACCAAAGCGTGAGATACATCGCCTGGGTCAGGTGGTTGGTCAGCGCGGAGATGTCCATCGCGGTTCAGACATAGGTCAGCACCAGGCCCTGGATCAATCGCGTCCAGCCGTCGACGGCCACAAAGAGGAACAGCTTGAGGGGCAGGGTGATCGTGACGGGCGAGACCATCATCATTCCCAGCGCCAACAGGATGTTGGAGACGATCAGATCGATCACGAGAAAGGGCAGGTAAATCAGGAAGCCAATTTGGAAAGCCGACGTCAGCTCGCCCACCAGAAACGCCGGCATCAGCACCAGGAAATCATTGGGTTTGACCTCGGCAGCCATCTCGGGTCCCCAAATCTTCTGGGTGGTGCGCACGAAGAAATCGCGCTGCTCGGGTTTGCTGTTTTTCTCAAGGAAGGCGCGCATGGGCTCGGCGCCTTTGCGTACGGCGGCGATCACGCCTTCGACGGTCTTGGTATTCACCGGCGACTTCAGGGTGGTCTCGTAAATGCGCTGCCCGATCGGCGCCATGACATAGGCGGTGAGGATCAAGGACAGCCCATACAGCGCGATGTTAGGAGGAATCTGCTGCACGCCCAGAGCGTTTCGAAGCAGCATGATCACGATCGAGATCTTGAGAAAAGCCGTGGTCACGACCACAAAGGTCGGTACCAAGGCCAGCAGCCCGAACATCACCAGCAGCGAGACGGGATCGAGTGCGTTCATGGTGTGATTTCTTCGGAGGCCTCAGGCGCGCTGCGCGCGCGTGGGCGCGAACTTGCCCGCGTACTTCGTGCAGGTTTGGCTGCGGGGCGCTGGAATAGGGATGTAATCGTGACACCCAGCTCGCCCTCGATGTCCACCAGTTCGCCGGTCCCGATCAAGGCACCGTTGACCCGTAAGGAGACGGCACTGGACAAGGGCCTGGCCAGCGTCAGCGGCTGCCCCACCTGCAAGGCCTGCAGCTCGCCCAGGCTCAGAGAGAGCTCGCCCACATCGAAGACCACCTGGATGGGGAGGTGCTCGAGTGAACTCAACTCGGCCCGATGCGCGGAATTTTCAGCCTCGGGGGGCACAGTCCATCCTCGTTCCATGAATTGCTCGGTCACAGTGAGGTTCGGGCCCTGACGTCGCACCCGAAACCCCGTATTGCCCTGGGTCACCCAGAGTTGCCCATCTTCTTCAAGAAGTCGCACATCGAACAGGATCGTGTCGCGCGGCTTCAGGCGTGCCAGGTCGTCCAGACCCAGCCAGGTCATGCCGATCGCAGCCACCAGCGTCATCGGCAGTTCGTCCACGACCAGGTGATTGCGCGCAGGCCCGCGGCCCGCTGCGCGTTCCGCCAAGAACAGCAGCCCCTGCACACTGGTGGAAAGCTGCGCCCGAACAACCTCTTGACCCGTACGCAATTCGATGGAGAACGTATGCGGCAAGCTGCGTGGCTGTGCCACCCCCGGCGCCCACCGCTCCAGGCGAACCGGGTCGCGTACACCCGCCTGCAGCAGTGCGACCAGTGAATCGCAGGCGGCCTCGAACACCGCGCTAAAAAGCGGATGCGGGATCGCCGGAAGATCCAGCTGCGAAAAGCGCGCGCGCAGCCAGGCCTGCATCGCAGCTTCAGAAACGACCAGATCGAAGGGATGCCCAGACCAGGACAGGCTGACCCACCAATCGGTCGGCCCCGCGGCAAGCAGCGCGTCCGGCGGCCTGGGGCGCAAGGTCAGATGCCAGATCTGTCCGCCCCAGTCCAAGGCCATTGCCTGAGCGCTCTGGGCAAGCACGCGCAAGGCCTGCGCCTCGACCCGGGTCAGGCGCGCCAGCGGCAAAGCGATCGTCGCCTGCGTCATGCGATCCCCAGCACCTCGATCGCCCGGGGACGCAACGCCGGGTCAAGATCCGAATCCTCGTCTTCGGTGTGGACCCGCAGCAACAGATCGCGCCGACACCGACGCGCCATCTCGCTCGCCTCGCGCTGAGCGATTTCACTGAGAACATGACGAGACGCATCCACCGAGCAGATGAAATCCACCTGGACACGCCCGTTGGCCTCCTGAAGCACCACCCGCACACCCGGCAGGACCGCCGGTTGGATATCGAACCGCACCTCCCGTGTGCCGTCGGAGCCCTCACCGACCTGCAAACGGGTGACGGCCTGCTGCAACCAGTCACTGACGGCGGCGGCTGTCGAGAGGGACGATCGCTCGGGCGTTTGGGCCGAGGTCGGCATCGAGGCCTGCGACATCGGGAATGAATCTCGGGCGAGGAACACAGGCAGTACCGATTCATCGCGGCTCGGCCTGGGCGTTTCAGGATCCGGCTCGCGCGTGTCAAGGCTCGGTGTGATCTGAAAATGATCGCCGGCCTCTTTTTCGAGCGGCGTCAGGACTGGATCGGAGGTGCGATCGACGCTCACGAGTGGGACGTGCTCGACTCGTGGGCTTGGCAGTGGGCCGATCGGCACCTCTGTGTCAGCAGGCGCGGACACAGAAGCGGAGCGAACAGGGCGTGGTGCCGTCGGCGGCATCACTGTCACCGGCGCGTTCTTGGAAATTGATCTCTCAGCACCAAGGGAATTGGCAGAAGCCTGCGGCTCAAGAGAAACCGGCGGGACCCTCGTAGGCGTAGGCGTAGGCGTAGGCGTAGGCGTAGGCGTAGGCGTAGGGGCTGGTGCTGGTGCTGGTGCTGGTGCGGGTGCGGGTGCGGGTGCGGGTGCGGGTGGCAACTGCGCAACGTGCGGAACACCCGGCCCCTCGCCTTCCTGCGCAAGCTGGGCCTCTTGCAGAGGCGTGCGCACGACCTCAGGCGGCGCCGAACTGGCCGATCGCACCATCGCACGGGATGAATCCTCAAGCGGGTCGACCGGCGACACCACAGGCGACACCCCGGGCGGCGCAGGCGACGTCGCATTAACCGGTCCATCAGCTGCAACAGTCGTTGGAGCGACCGGCACGAAGTGCGGCCAAAGCACAGACCACATACCAGGCGCCTGCACCTGCTCGAGGCCCAGGCGCTTATCGTCGACGCAAGGACCTGGCGCCACCGGCTCACAGGATGACGCACCCAGGCTCTGGCCGCCATCCACCGCCGAATCCTCGCGCATCATCTGATCGAACTGCACGCGCAGGGTTGCATCGGGCGGCGGCGCACTGGCCGGTTCAGCCGCCATGCCACGAGAGTCCGCCCGCGCGGGCCCGATAGGGTCCTGGCGATCACCCACCGCGCATCTCCCCGCGGGCTACATCGACTTCTTCCAGCGCAAGATCCTCCATACGCTCTCGACGCGCTGTCTCCTCGAGCCGGTCGATGGCCAGTCGCTCCGCGATCTTCTGGCGGGTTCGCTCCGCTTGTTGATGGCGAACGCGCGCGGCGTCCAGCGCGTCGGACCGCTTGGCCCGCGCGGCCTCGCACTTGTCCAAGGCCTGCACATAGCCCTGCTCGCGCACCCGCAATTCGCCCACCTCGTGGCGAACCTCTTGAATATCACGCACCTGCACGGTCCTGGACTGCAGATCGTCGAACAAAGCGTTTTCACGCGCCTGCGCCAAGGTGCGGAATCTGTCCAATTCCTGCGACGCCGCGTCCTCGGCCTGCATGGCACGCCGCAGCGCCGTGTGCACGGCGACCACCACCGCCTGTGCGCGCTGCTCGCGAAACTCCCGAATTTGGAAAAGTTGCTGGAACACCGACATGTCACGCTACCTTTGGACCAGCTCGCATAGGCGGCTCACGGCATCATCTAAGCCGCAGATGTCATCAGTCCCTTGCCGCAAGAACTGGTCGATCGCCTCGCGCTTGTCGATCGCCTCGTCGGTCAGCGGATCGCTGCCTCGCTGGTACTCCCCGATCCGCAGCAGCAGTTCGACATCGGCATAACGCGACATCAACTCGCGCAAGCGCCCCGCCGCCGCTCGGTGCTCGGGGCTGACCACGCGGTTCATGACCCGGCTCACGGACGCCAGCACATCGACCGCCGGATAGTGGTTGGCGGCGGCCAGCTTGCGTGACAGCACGATATGACCGTCCAGGATGGATCGCGTTTCATCGGCGATGGGCTCGGTCATGTCATCGCCCTCCACCAAGACGGTGTAGAGCGCGGTGATCGATCCTGCATCGTTCATTCCCACCCGCTCCATCAGGCGCGGCAGGGTGGCAAACACACTGGGGGGGAACCCCCGGCGGGTGGGCGGCTCGCCGGCCGCCAATCCGATCTCGCGCTGCGCCCGAGCGAATCGGGTCACGCTGTCCATCAGAAACAGCACGCGCTGGCCCTGATCACGAAAATACTCCGCAATCGCCGTCGCGACATACGCCGCCTTCGCGCGCTCCATGGCGCTCTTATCCGACGTGGCACACACGATCACGCTGCGCCGGCGACCCTCCTCGCCCAATTCGTCCTCAATGAATTCACGCACCTCACGCCCACGCTCGCCGATCAGGGCGATCACGACCACATCGGCCGCTGCCCCCTTCACCATCATGCCCATGAGCGTCGACTTGCCCCCGCCCGCCGCGGCGAACACGCCCAGGCGCTGACCCTCGCCGCACGTGAGCAGACCATCGAGCACCCGCACACCCAGCGGCAGAGGCCGATGAATCAAGCGGCGCGTCAGAGGATCTGGCGCGTCGGCGTACACCGGGTAGAACGCCTTGTGCCGCAGCGGTCCGGCCGTGGCGAAGTCGATCGGATGCCCCAAACCATCCAGCACTCGCCCGAGCAACTCAGGCCCTACCCCCACACGATGGGGCTGACCGGTCGGGATTACCTCGGTGGCGCCACTGAGGCCCTGGATCTCTCCGAGCGGCGTAAGGATGGCTGCATGCCCCATGAAGCCCACCACTTCGGCCTTCATCTCGAAGGTCTCGCCCGGATTGCGCAGGAGGCAGATCTCGCCCACGCGCACACGTGGGACCGACGCCTTGATGATGGTGCCCACCACCTGGATCACACGCCCCTTGATACGAAGCACTGGCGACTCGTCCAGCGCCATGGCCATCATGCGGGTGACGTAGTTCAGGGAGTGCATGTGTGCCTGGCCCTGTGTCAGGCCGAGCGCCCGAGCGTGCGATCAAACGCCGCCTGAATCGCCGCCAGCTGGATCTCGATGCTCGCCTCGACCACACCCATCTCGCTTTCCATCACGCAGGTGTCGCCGGTTAGCTGGCGCTCGGACACCACGTCGATGAAACCGATGCTGGGATAGGCCGCCAGCATCTCCTGGATCTGGGCGCGCAGCGCATCCGCCTGCTCGGGGCTCAGACGCAGCGTGACCTGTTTCTGATCACGCGCAATCGCCAGCACGCTGCGCACGGCTGCCACCGTGCGCTCACGATCGTCAAAGCCCTCGATCACCTTGCGCACCGCCTGCATCACCAGATCGACGATCCGGTCTTCCGACTTTTCCAGAAAGTCGATATTGCGGGCGACGTTCTCGATCATCTGGGCGGCCTGCTCGCGCCGGGCCTCGGCCAATCCCTGCGCGTAGCCCTTGCGGCGCTCCTCTTCGTGCGCTCCGTCGGCATCCGCGATGATTTTTTTCGCCTGTACGTGGGCGATCTCAATCAGGGAAGCTGCCTCGCGCAGGGTCTGCAGGCGTTCCTGCGCCAACACCTTGGATCCTGGGTCCACCAGGCCCTGGAAGGTGTCATAGCGTCTCAGGGGAAGGCGGGAAACAACGACATCCATTCTGGATCAACCTCGAGGAGCACCCCACGCACGAAGGCCAAAGCACTTGCGCCATCCCGTAGCGGCAGGGGCAATTCAAATTGGGAGGGCTGCGTCATGGACGGCAGCCGAAGGCGGCCCCGACAGGCCACAGGGTGGGAGGCGTGTTCTGCGACCACCATCAGGACTTGGTATCCGAGCTCGCGCGCCTGCTCGCGCACGCGCCCCAGCAACACCGCGACCCCCTCGCTGGCATCGGTGGGCAAGAGCCGGCTGACCGATCCCCGGGCAAAGTTCAACTCGTCGCTGGTCAACTCGGTGCGCAGCGCCTGCAGATCGTCACGTGTGATGATCCGTCGGATCGAGGGTCCCAACAGCGCCAGGCCGCAGCGCACAAGCAGGCGCTCGAAACTGTCTTCACAGACCATGAACACCGGCAAGGCGGGATCCCGCAAGCTGGGCACGACAGCCGCTTCGGGCTCCAGTCCGTTCACAAGCATGGCGCTTGCGTGGCGCTGCAGCGCGCGCGGGTCTGCGCTGGCGAGGGCACCACACGCCACCAGCTTGGCCTTCAGATCCTCGGTCACGTCCCAGGGCGCGCTGTGCGAGGGATGCATCCAATCGGCCGGCAGCAGGTTAAACCCCAGAAATGCTGCTGCCAGCGGTCGATCCAGCCAGGCGCCGTGTACGGTGTCCAGCATGCGTCACCCCTGCGCCGGCGGCGGCCGGCGCAAGAATCGCTGCAGCCACCCCTGTTTCCACGCCAGGAAGCCGCCCCCTGCCAGCGCCGCGATCGCCAGCGCCGACAACAGAACGACCCACGCCGTCGCGACCGAAGAAGGCGCACGCCAGCCCGTACCCGACTCGTTCTTGGGTCGTACAGGCTGTGCGCTGACCAGCACGATCGACACCTTTTCGGGCGACAGACCCGGAATGCTGTGCGACACCAGTCGCCGCACCAGCGGCTGCAGCGTCTCCAGGTTGTAGCCCTCCTGGTGCTTGATGAAGACGGCCGCTGACGAAGGCACCGGAGCCTCGCCCACCGATGTGCGCTCAGGCAGCACCACATGCACGCGTGCGAACACCACGCCGTCGATCTGCGACAGCGTTGCGCCCAGCTCCTGCGACAAGGCGTAGACATAGCGGGCGCGCTCCTCCAGCGGCGAGGAGATCAGGCCTTCCTTCTTGAACACCTGACCCATGCCCGCGAATCGCTCGCGCGGCAGACCTTTGTCGCGCAGCAGGTCGACGGCCCGGCCCACATCCCCAGCCGCCACCTTGACTGCGGCCAGTCCTTCCTTGCCAGCGACCTTGTCAGCGTGGATACCCGCGTTCTGGAGTGCTGCGATGATCTCGTTCGCCTCGGTGGCGGGCAAAGCAGCCATGAGCTCGACCTGACGGCTGCAGGCGGCCAGGCCGGCGGTGAGCAGCAAGGCGGCGAGTACGCGCCACCCACGAACGCGGTGTGTCATTGGACCTTGGTCAGTTGCTCGACGCCCTGCACGACCTTGCTCACCCCCTTGCCCATCACGTCCATCAAAGCGCTGGACGTCTGGACATTCGCCTGCAACTGCAGCAACTGCGATGGCGTCCAGGTGGTGGAATCGCTGGCCAGCGCCAGGTTCTTCTGGGTCCATGCCTGCTGGAAGTCAGCGCCCAGTCGGTTGAGGCCCGACAAGATGGCATCCCCGAGACTGCCACCCTGGGCTGCGGTCGCCCCGCTTGGCGCCGGCATCCCCGCAGCCGGGGCTGACATCGGCCCGTCCAAGGCCTCCTGAAAACGATCCTGAGCCAGATCGTCGGCCAGCAGTGACGGCGCACCAGAGCCGCCGGTCATTCCACCCGACATCGCCGTCGACACAATGGGTTTGACATCCATCTCAGCCTCCTAGGTGTACTCGTTGACCTTGCGCGAGCAGGGCTGCGGCCACAGGATGGTTGCGCGCGGCCTGCAGCGCCTGCTGGCTTTCGGCCCCACGACCCTCGATCTGCAGGGCGAACCCCAGCAGAGCCTGCACATCCTGTTGCTGCGACGCTTCCACCGCCAGCATGCCGCGCTGCAGCTCGCCGATCGCCTCAGCCGCCCTGCCGCGAAAAAGCAGGGCCAGGGCCGGTCCGACATAGCCCGCAGCTGACTCGGGTCGCTCCTGCCGTACGGCCGCAAAAATCGTTTGGGCTGACGCCACATCGCCCCGCATCGCGGCCAGCATCCCGATCTCTGCCAACAGCTGAAGATCGTCTCGTTCAATGACAGGGCTCATGGGTTTTCCGAATCAAGTCGCGCAATCCGATCGCCCGCTGCTGCACCGGCGAAAGCTGCGCGTCCTCGGCGCAAAACGTCACCACAACATCGAGCAAGTAAGCGGCATCCTCGTGACGCTGCAAGCTCAGCAGGCACTGTGCGATGGCCAGCGTGTGCGCGGGCTGGAAGGGGTCGATCACATCCAGTGCCCGATAGGCTACGAGGGCCTCCTCAAAGTGCGCCATCGCCAAGTGGGTGTCTGCAAACGAGGCCAGATAGCGTGCGTCTGCCGGGCAGGACGCCACCAGAAAGGTGAAGCAATTCAAGGCATCCACGTGCCGGCCCTGCGCAGCCATCGCCTGGCCCGCGACATACAGAAAGTCGGCGTTTTCGGGGGCCAGACGCGACCGGGTCGAAGACCGGGTCGCAAGCTCCTGCAGACGCGCTCGCCAGGGCGCCGTCTGCGCGATCACCCCCTCGCGCCCGGATGGGACATCAGTCGCTGGCATAGGGCTCAGGCGCGCGCCGCGGCCTTCAGGGCCTCGGCCTCGGCCTGTCCGACATCGCGGACGGTCTGTAAAACGCTCGCCACCACCGCTTGCGAGGAATCGTTAGACTTCTCGGCTAGGTTCTTGTTATGTTCGCCCGCGGCAGAGGCGGCCTGATGCTCGACCTGCTCGGAACGAGCCCGATTGGCCTGCTGCTCGTACATAGACCCCGCCATGCCCCCCGTGGAACCTATGAGGGGCTCGGCAGCGCGGCCAGCGGTCATCCAGTTGTTTGAAGATTGGGTGTACTGAGTGCTGACCCGCGTCTGGGCATTTAGGTCGCGCTGAATTTGAGCAAGTTCACCCCGCTGCGTGGTGAGGTCGCTGTGACGGACAGGTAGTTGAGCGACGTCTGGCCCATGCGGTCCTTCCCTCAACAACCTCGAAATCTCCTGTCTCGTATCTTCAATATCCTGCTGCTTCTCGATTTTCTGGGCGCTAATATTCTCAACGCGTTCGGCGTGACGACTCCCACGCACCTGCTTATAGGCCGAACCGGCGCCGAGTACGCCGACCACTGCACCCGACGCCATGGACATGGCCCCGCGGGTGATCCCGGCGGCATAATTCTTGTTGCCTTCGTCTCTGATTTTTTGAGCTTGCGATCTCAGCTCCTCGATCTGGGTCTGGAAGCCCAGCACACTCAAAGTCGTCGCCGTCTGCCGACTCTGCTGTGCGATTTTTAGAAACATCTCCAGGAACCGCATCATCTGATCGGTCCGATTGACTGCGGGAATCTTCATGATCTCGTCGAACAAGGACGTGTAGTTTCCGAGCGCCTCATCGACAAAACTCATCTGAAGCTGGGCCATCTGATCGCCCGCCGCCCGGTAGACGCGTATGACCTCGCGCATATCCGCCGTCAAGTCGGCGTCGCTCATTTGAAGCAGCGCCTCGTACGTGGATGCGCTGCAGGCGCGGGCCGAGGCAAGCGTCTGCAGCTTGCGCCGGGGATCCGCGTCGTCCAACGCAATGGCGGACTTGAGCATCGCGAGGACCTCCGTCGTGTCCAGTTCGGCGCGTTCCGCGCAATGCGATGAGTCGGACTCACTGCCGGTGGAGCCGGGGGGGCAAAGGGTACATTTGTCGCGATCGACGCGATCGGGAGTCATAGTTACCTCCAAAAAGTGGGGGGTTCAAGAACGTGAAAAACGCAAGGTCTTCAGACCACCGCATGGCGGCGCCTGGGCACATTCACCAGAACGCTGAGTCCTTCAAACTCCCGCGATACCGACTCAGCTGCGTCCTCAAACAACTTCGTGAGACCTTCCTGCACTGCGCGCACGACTTCGAGGGTTTTATCGGTCAGCTCCTGGTTGGCGGTGACCTCGGTTTGGTCATTGAGCAGGTCTGCCCGTAGCTCACTGATCCACTGATTGATACGTGCCTGTGTCAGCCCCTCGAATCCCTCACCCAGGCTCGTGACGCCGCTGGTGACGAGGTTGAAGCGCATCGTGAGATCTGTCGTACGGGCCAGGATCTTCACCATGCGAGCCTGGGTCTGGGCCGTGCTCCCGAACTTGCCCATCACTGCCACCATCAGGATGGTCCCGAGGACAGCGGCCGCGATCTGCCACTCTTGTGAGAGACCCGCCTCGCGTGCGCCGATCGCCAAGAGCTCGCCAAGATTGCAGGTGAGAAGAGCCGCGCCCCAGTCGGCTCCCATCTCCTCCCCGAGGCTTTTTCGACCCGCGAGGGACAAGCCCATATCCGCCAAGGCCCCGGCCGCAGCCCCCATGGCCATCAGTGCCATGACGACCGGGACGACGCCCACGCCACCGGTCCCGAATCCAATAGCCGCCAGCACCACGACAGTGACAACGACGGTGGCCACCTTCTGGATCCAGCCCAACACCCCGCCACGGCTCCTGGATGCTCGCTCCTTGGCTTGCTGCGCCACCATTTCGTTGAACTTCTTCAGGTGCTCCTGAAGCTGGCTGCGCGTGGCGTGCTCGAGCACATCGACCTGGGTCCGCATCGTCTCCAGTAAGGCGTCACCCGAGATGCCCATCAACTTTTCCAAGAGGAGCATCATTTGCGCGGCCGAGAGCTGCCCCATCGGCGGTGCAATCTTGGGTGCCTGGTTGTCGCTTGAAGACAGGTAGAAAACTGTATCGGAAGTGACGGTTCGCGCGGTTGGCGACAAACCGGCTTCCTTCAGCTTGTCGTCGATCAGGTCCTGGAAACTGCGTATCCCCGCACTAGTGACAGGTTGAGTCATGTTTTCTCCCTGGGTGAATAGGCTTGGAGGATGTAGCGATCAGGTCCAGCAGGGCCTGCGCTTTGTTCTGGAGGACGTCGTGCACCACGGGCTGGCACAGGGCCTGTAGCTTCTGCAATCCTTCCTGCGCCTCGTCTCGACGGCCCGTTGCGAGGAGACACTCGCATGCATGGAAAACCGGCACCGGGTCGTTGGGGTCGAGTACCGCAGCGGTGAGGTAGTGGGCCAGGGCCGCATCGGGCCGCCCCTGCATCTGCAGGCAGGCCGCGAAGGCGCACAGGGAGCGCCGCTCCAGGCTGTCGCGAAGCAAGAGAAGACCAAATACAGGCAGGGCCAGGTCATACCGGGCTTGCGCGTACAGGTGATGGCCCACCGCGTACAGCGACTCGTCGTCAACGTCTTGCACGGCAGCCGCAGGTGCCGATCTGTCATCGTGCTGAAGCTGAGAGGGTGGCGCGGCTGCGGTGTCGGGGTGGGCGGTCATGGTCAGTGCGTCGGGTTCGGAAACTAACGAGGCTCAGTTCAGGGTCTTGGACTTGGCATCGAACATCTTCTGGATCACGTCCGTGATGGCGGACATGATGGCCGTCGTCACCTGCATCGACTGGTTGACGGCCGTTGTGGCGGACTGCAGGCGGTTGCTCAGATTCGTGATCTCCGACTTGACGATCTGCACGGCGCCATACAGGTCGGCTCCGGTATGGGACGTTGTTAAGCCACCGTACACAAGACTGGCGTGGGCCTCGTTGTATTTCACGGCGAAGTCTCGATTCAGCTCGGTGCTGGAATACGCAGCCCATCCCAGCGATCCGATCGTGTTGTTCGCGGGCAAGGGTGAGGGCACGATCAATTGGGTCTGTCCGGCTGGAGCCGGGCTGATCAATTCATTCGCGAGACTCTTCCACTGCGCGTCCGTGACGTTCTGCATCTGGCTGGGCTGCAGATTCAATTTGTTTTTGAACCACCACTGAATGGCTGGCCAGTCGCGTTCGCCCAGATCCTTGAGCACCCGTACGCGCAATGTGAGTTCAAAAGTCGGGTCATAGACTCTGGGGTTGTGCTTGTCCCACTTTTCCGAGACGCTGCCCACGCTATTTCGGAAGGCCGGCTCGGGGAGCTCGGCCTGCTTGATGTCCTGGTTGATCTGATAGATCAGGCCTGGGTCTTTGTTCAGTGCCTCCACCAGCTTCTTCGCGTCACCGGATTCGCCCACCTGGGCCTGCAGCTTGCCCAACTTGGCCAGCGCGCTGTTGAGTAGGTTGAGCTTCTTGTTGATGTCTTCCAGCGACTGCATCTTGTCGTTGGTTTTTTTCTGACTCCGCGCCCATTCACCCACGTACAGCTTGAACAGCTTCGGTTCGACCGACTCGGACGGCGCGGTGAATGAGCCGTGTGGCGGCGACGATTTCAGTTCAACATCTGACATTCGGTGATCTCCCCGTGTGGTCTTGGCTGGATCTCACACCAGCGACCGCAGCACCTTGCGGCGAAGCGGGCGCACTGGCGTGGCACTCAAGGCAGGATCGGATGCCAGCAGGCTCTCAGAGCGCCACCGATCCGCTTCGCTGAAGCCGTCGGCAATCTGATCCTTCAAGGACTGGGTGTCCACGCCGATGGACTGCAGCCAGCGGGCGTCTTCATCGAGGCGGCGCCGACTCTGTTCGATGCAGGCCCGCGACTGCCCGATCAGCATTGCTGTGTGCTCGATCCATTCGTCTAGGTCATTCACGAGCGTCCCCTCTCAAGCCGGCTACCGGGTCCCGCTACGGCAGACCCTGGATGGCTCGCTGAGTAACCCGCTGCTGGGCGCAGTTCCACGCCCAGAGATGAGGAACCACGTGCGTGTCGGCGTTACTACTGGCGCTCACTGCTCACTGACCCCTCCCGACGTGTACGCCCCCTCTGACGCCCCCTGGCATGCCCCCCTCGGCACACGCCTCCCCGCTGGCGAAGCCCAGTCGGCTACACCCGGGGCGGCGCTGAACGGGGTTCTGGTGCGGGTCAAGGACGGCGCCTCGCTGTTGGTCGACGCCGCCGAGGAGGTGGGCCTGCATCTGAGCGAAAAAATCGAGCGCCACACCCACGATCAGCGCCGGGTGACGGCTGGACGCTCGTCCCGGCGCCTCACGATTGAGGAAATCACCGACTACCTCGAACGCGCCCGACGCTCACCCGACCCCAAGCTGCGCGAATTGCAAATTCAGGCGCTGCTCGAGCAAGCACAGCGCCCCGGCGACACACTCGACATCGGCACCGCCTGGCCTGACACCCCCACCGAGCGTTACCTCCTGCTGCAGCTGACCCTGCAAAAAGCGCAAGCCGACAAGGCACCTGCCGCCGTCATCGAGCGCCTGGAGCGGGCCCTGGCCGACGTGGAGGCCGCCGCCGACCTGCAGGTGCGAGCCGACCTCGCCACGATCGCGCAGGCGGCCAGCTTTGACGGTGCAAGCCCCCAGGGCATCGCCCGCTTCCAGTCCTCGCTGCACACCGTGTTGGGCAAGCCCACGCTGGTGCAAGCCTTCAAGGAGGCACTCGCGCTGGCCGACAAGGATGGCAGCCAACTCGATCGCGCCGTCCATCACCTCATGGACGCGCTGGGCACCTGCCTGTATGCCCTGGGCAGCACCCGCGAAAAGGTGCTCCTGCAGACGCTGGTCACCGACCTGTACCACCTGAAGTGCCTGAACACCCTGTTTGAAGATGCCCAGTCGGTCATGCGCGATGTCCGGCGCATGCTGCAGCTGGATCCGGCGGCGCAGGGTGCAGGTCATGCCGCAGGCTCCTGAAACCGACATCCGCATCGAGGCCCTGGACCTGATGAAGAGCCTGGTCGGACTGTTAGACGAAAAATGGGTCACCGCCCATCGCTTCCTCGAGATCACTCGCCGCCACGGCATCGACCAGACCCAGGCGCGCATCAGCCTGATCACCGGCCTGAAGACACTGGCGCGCACATTGCCCGTCGGCGTGTTCGCGGATACCGAGTCGCGAGACCGCCTGCTGCAGGCAGCGCAAGAGGCTTTGGACCAGGTCATCGACGAGGAAGACGCCAAGGCCTAAAGCATGGACTGGCTGGACAACACCCTCGCCGAATTCGGGCGGCAGCTCGGACTTCCCGATCTGCGCTTGAACGCCCAGGGTGCAGTGCGTCTGGCCCTGGAATCTGGCAAGCAGCTCAGTCTGGAGCCCTCGCTCCAGAACGGACATCAAGAAGTGCTGGTGGCCATGGGCCTGCCGGTCGGTCATGCCGCCGCGCAACACGCGCAGGCCGCTTTGAAGATGGCGCATGCAGAGAGCTTCCCGCCCTTGGAAATTCAGCTGGCCTTGTCCGGGCAGGGCGCGGATACCCTGCTGATCGCGACGACGCGTCTGCCCGCCAGAGCCTTCACGGTGCCGGCGCTATCGGGGGCCGTGCGCACACTGGATCGCTGGCTGGACAGCGTGACGGCTGCAGGAGCGCTACATGGCTGAGACCAGCTTACACCCCGACGGATTCTTCGCCCGTGGCATCGAAACCATCACGCACCGGGCTCGACCCACAGACCATGCGCTGCCCGAGCTGCCGGGCCTACAGCGGCTGGCGCCGCCGGACTGGCAACGCCCGCCTGCGCTGGAGCAACTGCTGGCGGGACATGCGCTGGACCGCCACATCGACGAGGCCATCCGTCCCTTGATCAGCGAGCCGCAGTTGCTGCTGCCGCGCGTGTTCGCGCGGACCCTGGAGCGCGCGCAACAGACCCTCGAGCGGGCCAGCGAGCGACACGGGCACCCCGCAGTGCTCGACCGCGCTGGCCAGGTGCTGGCCCAGGAACACGAGTGGCGTGAACTGGCCCGCACCTACCGCGAAGCCTTGTACGCGGCCTGACGGACTGGCATGTCGCCCCAGGAGGC
>JACCDI012091296.1_pt1 | contig 16458 bp, 12 predicted proteins | sample 7442791 | NCBI WGS metagenome assembly JACCDI01 (sample SAMN15323434, study PRJNA562643) | freshwater metagenome | isolation source: river surface water | place: USA:Blue River Watershed | collected 2017-08-15 | reverse complement strand
GAATCCATCGGGTATTGTAGCTGCAGCACTGAGCATCAGAACCAAGAAGGCACTCAAGAAGATGTATCCACTTCTACCCAGGGCGCGGATTGTGTCTAGATGGAGGGATGAGAAAAGACTTCCAACAATCATTCCGAAAATCATAGCAATGATCACTCGTGCGTAGGTCATGGAGTTTCTGAAAATGAGTTTCCTTCGACGAACTGCGATAATACAGGCTTGGCGGTAGTACGACGAGGAGTACTTTTCTTTTGAAAGAAATTCATTTAAGGCTGATTGACGATCCCAGATCGAAGGGGCGGACGCCTGGATCATGCCCAACTCGTAGATGAGCATTTTGTTGAGGTTGGACTTTCGAAAGCGAGTGACCGCTCGATCTTCTTTGGAGTTGGGATTTGCAACGCTTTTGGCAGACATTGGTTGATTCATGACTAGATCTGCGATGGATCCCGAGTCTACGAACTCTTCATTTTCTCCGTCCCCGATGAAAATGTCTCGAAGTTGGACACGATCAACTGGACCAAAGTAGGAGGGTTGGCCTTCGCTTGAAAGAACGAGTAGCTTATCAAATAGTGAGATGATCTCATCGCTTGGCTGAAGAAGAGTAATGATGGCTGCGATACGACGCTCCTTACACGCTTTCGAAATCTGTTCAATTAATGAAAGCGAGTCCGTTGATGCGAGTCCATCGGTAATGTTGTCGAGACAAAGTACCTTTGAAGTTGTGCTCATTAGCATTTCTCCGACAGTAACTCGACGCTTTTGCCCTCCTGACACTCCACGGAGGTTTTCGTCTCCAACTACAGTATCCTTCACATGAGACAACCCTAGTCCGTCCAGAACAAAATTGACGCGATCGTCAATATCTTGCTGAGTGACGTTGTCGCCGGCAGTACACTGCGCTGCAAATTCAAATGTCTCGCCCACGGTAAGCACGGGACTGTGGGTCCCATCATCGGCACTGACATACGCGCACATGCGTCTCCATGATTGGTTGGACTGGGGAAGTGGGATGCCATTGAGGCTGACGGTTCCATAGAGTTCGTCGGTATCATTGAGACGACTGCACAGTGCCCTCAACAAGGTGCTCTTTCCAGATCCACTCTTGCCTAGCACGAGAAGAGTCTCGCCAGATTTGACGTAGCCCGAAACACGGTCGAGAGTGTAAAATGCCGATCGTTGTTGAACGCTCAGGCCGAAGTATTCTTGGCCGAAATTTCCCAAGTTCTTGCACCGGCAGCAAGGCAGGAGGGCCTTGGATTCAGGGACGTGGACGGTGATATCCTCGAAGGCAAGGACGAACTCGCGGTCGGCGGCAGCAGTGCCATCAGCAGTGGCGACAGTGATATCTTCGGTGATCTCTGGCTTCGGTTCAGCTTGGCTTTTTAAGAGAGCAAGAAGACCCTCTGCCGGCTGGGTAGAAGGCTGTTCGTCCGACACCTCTTGCGGTGATGATAAGAGTTGGGCAACGAGGTTACTGCCTTCGCCTTCCAATCGGAGCTTTGACTCAAGTTCGCTATTTCTGGGATCTTGAAGCAATTCTACCTCCTCGGTATGGTCGTTTGAGCTCTGGTTGGATGTTGCGAGGAGGGGGGTGGCGAGGCTATCATTGTTTTGGTCTTCCATTTTAAAATTATTTTTTTGCGTTGATTTCTAAATAATACACTCTTCTAGGTAGGTAATTCAAACAATTTGGTGTCTCCTCGATCGCGCTAATATCTTCGAGGGCCGTACAATACCAACTCTTGTATCTTAATGTAGTAAAATATTTTGGTGGCGTAAAATATCGTATCTCATGAAAAACGAAATTGTATATTGTATGTCGCACAGATTCGTTTACGTCACCAAGATTTTTAGAACATCCTCCTTCCCTAATACTCCTATTATATGGTACAATAGTATGGCAATGTACCAAACTATTATCAAAAATTTTGCGTCAGACTGACAGGCACTTTTGTCCAAAGCCAACCATAAGGAGGTGGAAAAAATGGTACTATAAAATATCTCACCCGTGGCTCATGGGCGGGCGAGTGCAGCGCGAGGACGAGCGAGAGAAAAGGATTGACACCAGACACCATCCACGCGGTGACAATAACAATAACAACTTAGGAAATTATGTAATCATTAGAATTGCTACGCAGACTGCAACGCTACACATCACACACCAACACAAGACCATGGTGGACCCAGCATCCTCTTCTTCCGGCGACGACGGATCGTCGTCTCCCTCCATTGCAATCGAAAGCCGACCGATTAGGAGAATAAGAGCTTCACATGAGACGACGAGAGGAAAACGAGATGACGGTAGTGACGAGGGCAGCGAAAGTGATGAGGAATCTGGCGAATACGGTCCACCGCAGGTTGCCAACTTTGATGATTTGCCCACTGATGACAGTGAAGAAGAGGATAGCAGCGACGACGATGATTCAAACAATGATGCTGGCGGTGAAAGTGACGATGAGACCAACGACAAACACGACGTGGCAAACGAAGATCTCCCACTTGGGGAAAGGGTTGCTTCTCGGGCAAAGTTAGGCCGTCGTTACTACACCGGTGACAGCAACAAACAACGCGACAACTCGCCGTATGATGAAGATGGAGGTAAACAGCGTCGGGCGGAGAGGAAAAGCCGTGCCATTGAATTGGCAACGGAACGATTGAAGATGGCTAAGGCAGGAAAAAAAGCATCGACATGCAACGATGGAGAGTCATCAGACGATGATTCCTCGAACGAAAATGTATCCAACAATCGCGACACTGGTGGTAAAAAATCAGGTTCTAAAGTCAAGAAGTCAAAACATGCACCAACTGAAATGTCTTCCAAGCGGCGTGACCATTTCGCTCGGGTGAGAAAATCTGATCTCAATTCTTCTGGTATCGGTGTTTCTATTGGGGCGAATAAGTACAAGCCTCGTGATCCCCGTATGGTTAGTTTGTCTGGACATTTGGATGCTGATACGTTCGAGAAACGATACGACTTTTTGGATGATGTGAGTTTTTCACTATTCATTTTCTTGGATAAAATACGAAATGGTTAACCAACAGCTTCGCAAAAAATTGACACGAAAACCCTTTGTGTAATAGGTGCAAGAAAAAGAAATTGAAAAATTGAAGCATCGCATCAAGGCATGGAAAACAACTGGCAAAAAAGGTCAAAAGGAACGTAAAAAATTAGGACTGACACAGGGAGGCGGTTCGTTAGAGGTGCGTTACTTCAAACTGGCAAATCAATTTTTTTCAATATTCTTTCAACTTGTGATATAAGTTCTTTTGTATCATTCTTCTCCTTAAGTACGATCAAGAGGAACTGACAAGACTCCTTCAGGAGAGGGCCGAAAGAAAAAAAGCACAAGTAACTCGTGCAGCAAAACGATCAGTGAAAAAGAAAATCCGTGATGAAGTTGCTTCTGGCAAACGCGGTGCATATTATCCAAAGAAAAGTGAGTTGCGCAGAATGGAAGTTGAGGCAAAGTTTGAGGAAATTCGGAAACGCGGTGGAGATGAAGCAGTCAACAAAGCAATCGCTAAACGAAGAAAGAAAAACGTTGCTAAGAGTCACAAGTTAATGCCTTCACATATGACTTCTTGAAATCTTCAACGGCAAAAACAAATTCCTCTCTAATAAACTCTTCACTAAATAAAGTGGTCCCTTAACTAAAATAGTTATGAATTCTATTCAACATTATTTCACTAAGCGAAATTCAAATGTAGTAACAAAAGGACAGTCCTAACAATGAACTGATATCAAGCCATGAATTCCATTTGCAAACAAATGCATTAAAGTAGCTGAAAAGATTAGAAGTAGGTGAAAACCTCAACAAAACATCAGAAAAATGCGAAACCAATTAACACTCATAATATTTAATTGCATTTAAATAGCGACCAGTAAAGACAAAAACACTGCCAAGAAAGTTAAGTCTCAAGTCTAATGTGAATGTATACTGCACATTCAGAAAGATTGGTCATATTCTGCCCAATTGCTGTTGGAATGACAATAATGAATCCTACATGATTGGATTTAGGTTTTAAATGACTTGTGCTAAACAAAATGGTAGGTTTTTTCTCATTCAAGGAAAAATTATGCAAATAAGATTCCAAGCATTAAGAATGAGAGATTGAGCCATCCTACTGCCTAAAACATAACCAATGCATTCCTTTGACTAGGCATGAAGTATAGACTTAAGGTACCTTCAAAACTGTCTTAACATAAAAAGTGAAATAGAAACAGAGTATTCTAACTCAAATCAATCATAATTTAGCAAATTGAGCAAAAGTCATCCATAGAAGCTCTGAGAATTTGAAAAATACTGTCAATCACATTGACAGACTTTTTGGCAAAAACGTTAATGACAGTATGTTTGGAATGCAGCAATAAAGTGAAAATGTCAAATTATTTGGATTGAAATCGTCAAAGTCACTATCATCAACCTAAGGGTGATTGTTTCCACAAGTTATATCAATAAAGAAAATTCAAAAATGAATACAATAATGAGGACAGAAACACAAGCAAAATGGTTTTTATTATTCTTACAGAAATTCTGACTTGGAGAAAAAGTTAAAATCAAAGGAAATCAAGTTGGTTTGGTTTCATTTGAGTTGGTGATTATTTGAAATTGAACACAAAGTGGTCTCTACCAAGACCTAATATTACAACTTGAGCCAACAGATAATGCTACCAGCACCTATCATTGCAATTGGAGCCAAAAGATAATGCAAGCAAATTGATTTGGGTGGTATTTCATTGGGACAATCTAACCTACAAGCCAAGAATAGTCAAAAAATGAATCAGTAAAGAAGGTAATTGTTTTCTAGAATGCCAAGTGTAGAATTGAAGAATCCATATTCATCCCTACTAAACAGCCAGGATTTATTGCAGCCTGTTGTCCTAGAGAGCATCAAGGCTTTTTGAAGCATTAGGGTAGGTTTAATGAGGTGACTGAACAATGGGACATATTATCATGGTCTCATTGGTTCCCTAGTAAATGGTATCTAATATCATATTACATATTCTAATGAGTCAAAAGTACTTAGGAAATCAAATCTCAATCATCAGTGTGCAAACAACTGACCAACATGAGATGTAAAGTATGATGTCAAAAAGAAATCATGGCATTGAAAGTTTATTGTGGAATGATTGAACAGTAATTGTATTAAAAAAGGAAAAAGATCTCCAAGTTGTGGTTTTCTATGCTAAGATTCTATGATACGCAGATGTGGGTCAAGTCTGGAAGTGCTACAGAATTAATCTGGGTTTTAAATTGGACAACAAATGACTTAGATCAAGGGTCATACTGGTTTGTACATCATCAAATTGGCAAAGTCAAAGGGGTGAATCCCAATCAATTGTAAGGCAAACAAACCATTAAGTCTGGACTCCCATGTTCAGATAATGACACATATTCTACTGTATTCAGGGTCAAAATGGTGGAATGTGGAAACATGGTAGTCATATCAAAGCTGCAGAATTTTGGAGTAAATTTAATTTGTAAAAATCAAAGTGGTAACAATTAACAAAATGATGTAGTCTGTAAAAGACTTGTGCAGATCCAAAGAAAAGAACAATGGTATCAACTGGCACACATTGTAAAATGACATGTTGCAATGTAAAATTGAACCAAATATCAGGAGTATGTCACTTATCTAAGTGGAATGGTCACATGATGACAGCATCTTGAAAGAAGTCAGATTGGATATTTAGAAATAGATGTTGCAATATGAAAAGTTAACACTTAGATAGCAAACACAAAGAACTCAATGAGCGGTTTCTTCTCATTTCAGATTTAAAAAACATAATAAAGGCAGTACTCTACCAATATTTTTGGCCCCGCCAAATTGACCTTTCTACTTTGTACTTGATACATTTCTAAATTGCTACTTTTACCATATTATAATGGCCCTTGTTGAGCAATTACTATTCCTATTTTTAGCAATTTTTCATGCAGGAACTACTTTGATTTTACATTACTCAGTATTTAAATAAGATTTATATACTTTTATACATAATATTATTTTTGTTTGGATTAATCCTTGTTGTTTGTTAATATACTCTTTGTGAGTACTACTTTTGCCAGAAAATAAGTTATTCTGGTCAAGAACCTGATGCTACTATATTTTAGCAATGTTTTGTGAAAGAATTGCTTGTTATTACTTACTGTTACTTAAAAATACAATGCAGAACTGTTATGCATTAATACACCTTGTGGGTGCTAATGACTATGTATTGAAGCTCAATGTCAAGTCTCAACCTCTTTTAGACAATGGCATCCACTCTATCATTATCTCTTTAAATAGCATTCTTCCAATGCAATATACTTTCTAATTGTAAGTTCTGTATTTTACACAAAAGTGTTTTAGTAAATACCAAATTAATATATAAAAAAGGGGAAAGGGTTTTTTGAAGTGTCCTTGAATAATTTGTGTGCAGTATTTAAAAAGACATGTGCATCTGTATGTATATATGAGATATATGATATACAAACAGTTCCTTATGTGGCACCATCCAGAGCGTATACCTACAAAATATGCATATGAGTGATTATGCAGACATGTAAGTAATATTTAGTTTAATTATGGATATTTAAAGTTGAATTGAGAATTTGAATTATATAACTTAGATCAAGTAAACGCATCATTCATCAATTTCTTACTCCAACATACCATTATTGTACTTAGGACAACAGCTAGCTTCATCATGACCCTGGTACTATTTTCATCAATTCTCCTTTGCACTTGACATTTCTCTCATATGTTAATAGTGTATTGTTTAATTTTTACTTAAATTCAGCTGCATGCTATGTTGTATATATCTTCCCAAACATTTCAATAGGTTGTGAGTACAAGAACAACTTCTACTTACATTGTTTGATACATTCCTGTGGTCAAAACACTTGGCTTTCTATGGATTGAATGAATAGATGTGGGTGTTCGTATTAGCTACAATTGATCCATGTATCACATGATCCATTCTCTGTAAGTTATCTTATGTTTCTAATGACATCTTCCATTCATAAATGAAAGATTTTCTTAATTCACTCAAATTTAGAAATATAAACACAATAAAAATTTAAATACAAATTTTTTAGTTTAACAACTATGTAGCATGTCATTCATTTTAAAGCAATTTCCTTAAGTATTTCATTTGTTTGCACATATATCTTTAAAAAGTAATGGTGTATGCTGTGTTTTAATACATTTTCATTTCTGTAATACCATTTGATTGAACAGTCTCTTTGTTGATTGATATGTTTCATCAATGTTGCCACATCACTCCCTTGGAACAATTTCTTTAATAACTCAAATTAAATCCTTTGCATGATGCAATCTAAATGATATTTGGAAAGAAATTAGCTCAGTAGATTTTTTACATTGATATCATCTAGTTATTTTCTACTTTCACTGTTGTCCATGATGTTTTGATGTCATTTTGTCTGCTGGTTTGAGTTTTTGTTATTTTTCACATTTTATGGAGCAAATGACATTCAACAATTGCTTTTTTGTAAAATGAACTAGGAGTTTTTCTCTCCTTTTCTTCTTTCTCCTTTTCTTCTTTTTCCTGTGAAATACCACAAACTGCTGAAATGCAAAGTAGTTTGTTCATTTTGTCAAATGAAAAAGTAGTATACCCAAACTGATATCAATATTTTCTGCTCCAAGAGATTTATTTCAATTGTTGGCTTTTGTTCCAAATAAATTGACTGTTGTGCACCTAGGTTTGTCATCATTCCAACTATGATTTAGATTGATTTTCAAGCTCTAATCTCTTATTCAGACAAAAGGGATTTTGCTCAAGTGAAAACCCACAAAAGCATCAAAAATTACTTAAATACTGGGTAAATCTTCATTTTTAATATCAGCACAGAGCAATATTGTTTGTTTGTTGATAATAAAACAACTCTTTCACATAATATAAAAAATTAATTTCAAAACTAATGCAATTTGCACTCTCATCATATCTCCATGTCAAGCCTATAAAAAATAATTGATTACCAAATCCATCTACTTGAAAAACACCTTGATTCAATTGTTTTTCTTGATTAAATTTTTCATTGCTTTCATTGCCTTCATTGCCTTCATTGCCTTCATTGCCTTCATTGCTTTCATTGCTTTCATTGCTTTCATTGCTTTCATTGCTTTCATTTCTTTCATTGCTTCCATTGCTTCCATTGCTTCCATTGCTTTCATTGCTTTCATTGCTTTCATTGCTTTCATTGCTTTCATTATTACACAATTAATGTTGTTGTAGTTCCAAATCATGTATTTGACAAAATGATGTAATGGACTTTATACTGGAAACTGCTGCAACCACTATTTTTTGTTATGCAACATTGATCCCAATGGCACACCTGACATGTAAATCATTTGGTTTGGGATCATGGAGCATAATTGTGGAGCTCTGGGTGCAATCCAGAGCAACCTTGAAAAATATGTGCTGGGGAGTTGTCTGACCATTGTAGGATTTAGTAGAAATAAAAATTGACTGAAAATTGTGAAATCATTAAAGATTTTGTTACTTGATACATGTTATGGGTATAGAAAACAATACTTAATTGTTTTTACACCACCTTCATTTCTGCAAAACATCACAAAGGTCCTCCTCACAATCATAATTAGTGTCAAGTTGCAGCTGTGTTTAGAGATCCCCAATATTATAATTGTTTCTCCAGCATGGTTTGTGATTGAACCTCAATTATTTCATCCCACTTTGATCCATATTCTGCCTCAACAATTTCCCATTTTTCCTTGGCCTTTTTTGGAGGGCATTATTTCTTTGTTGTATAATAGCACAAAAACTCTGATGATATCTTGCTATGATCTCATTGCCATGCAGCGACCTAACTGAAACAACTGAAATGATGTCTCCACTTTTCCACTTTCACTATAAAATCCTTGGATTCCTTTGCAGTGGTCTTGGTAACTACAGCCGTCTTCAATTCTATCTGCTGAAGTCATGATTGCAAAGTAACTCTTACCTCCATCAGTTAGAATCCAAGTGTCCAAATACCACCTGTACTAAATGCACACTTCCTCTCTACAAATGATGCTATTATCTGCTGGTCTTCAGTCTTTTGCAAGAGAGCACTTTTCTTGTGTAAAGGCAGCTCAACATTGAATACAAAAGTACTAAGTCCCACTGCCTTTGCCTGTGACCCAAAGGTTGAATAAAAGTATAGCAGACATATTGGAAATTGACAAAATACACACCGATTTCACCTCCCCAAAATCAATTGTAATTTTGTTATGTTTCCTTGAGTTTTGTAGACATCTCAGCATTAGCCACTTCTTCTCCAAGCATGCACCAAATTTTCTTGTGATTGAGTGCGTTTTGAGTGAAAGGGGAAAATAATCCAACCACCATCCAAGTCTTGAAAATTGTCTTGTACAGCACAAGTATGGTTGATTCTAGGACAGATCATTAGGGCAACCATTGACGATTCTTAGAATATCATCATTTGTCAAAGCAACACTCTTCAACTAGGTGTCTTTGTCTCGTTTCAATTCTTCAGCTCAACAGAATACTTGTAGGTCTCCTCATCAAAGATCTCTTGGACTTGAGTATAAGTCAGTGAAAGAACTTTTCTTCTTGTCAGACAAAGGAGGAGGTGTTAGCATAGAAACTTCTGTAGGGTTGTTGGCAACAGCAACAGAAATCTCTTGTGCTTATTGCCTCAATGTTAGCCCTTGCAGTTACCACATAGTAATGGGGATGGGAGAGGAAGCATGACTCATCTGCCACTTTGTTGGCTTCATTGGATTTCAGGCTGAGGTCACCTGGAGTAGAAATGCATCAATAAAGCATAACACAAAAAAACAAAAAATGCACTGTCAATACCATAGATATCCATCATTCAAAGATTGACTCAGGGTGTCACTCACACACTCACACCATCTATATCACCTCTCTATAGTACAAGAGGGTAATTCCATGTTAGTTGGTGCCATAGTATTTAGTTTCTGGTGGTGTTATTGATCACAATGCAACAGTATCATCTGATTGGTGATGACAATTATTTTGCTATCATTATGTGCTGCTATTTGGGATGACCTGCTCTTCCCAGACCCCCAACCACTTTACAAAAATGGGATTAAGTGGAAAAAGACTGCATTGTAGTTTGTTTTTCTATCTACAATAGGATATAATAGTAACATCATTGGGGGTGATTTTTGTTTTTGACATTGTCAGACAATATATGTAACAATTGCCATAGAGTCTAGAAATACATCTCTCGAATACTAATGGAAACAGTTCATTGTTTCATTGTGCCCAAGCAATAAAGAAAACAATGAGCAAGATTGAGAAGGATGATTTGCATTGAGAGCATGATTTACTATGATTGAAAAACTTACTTTGTAGGTTACTTGACCCTACAGTGGCTCATGCCTGAGATCAGATTGGTAGCAAAAGTTGTAATAATACAGGAACGCATTAACCACTCATTTCTAAACCCTTCTATTTATAAGAGTATTTGGTGCACTATCTTTGCCACCCACATGTGTTTCAACTTATGCAAACCCAATCGAATCAGTGCTTGCATTATAGCACAAAAAGCAAGATTAACAAGTACCTCAAGTGCTCACCTCAGAATGATGGTACAAAATCCATACTCACTTTAAACTTGAATATTTTAAATTGTGGAACTCTTCTACCAGTGATGATGCCTCTTTCTTGGTACACTCAATTTGAGACCACCTCAGATTTTTTTACTATTGATCCAGTCTATTTGACATTATCATTGACAAATTTGGGTCCTGAGGCCCATTATATACTGAGACTAATAAACCCAACAAGACCAATAAACCCAAGCAGACTAGGATTCCCACCAAGACGATTGAGGGTAAAGATACCTACAAACCAACTGACCAAACCACTGTAAAATCTATAGTAGTTGCTATGTTGAAATGCATGACACCAAAGATTGCAACAGTTACAAGGTAGATGGTACTCCCATTCTATGACACACAATGTCAGCAAGAGTAACTGCGCCCAGTTCACTAAAGCAGAATAAAATGATAGCAAAACACACAAAATATAAGTACTCTAGCAGTAGCAGATCCTGTGAGTCCAATTCACTCATTGGGTTCAAGGGGCATAGTTTAGTATGCAAACATAATAAGGAATTTAAACTAAACCAATTTATTCTATACAATGTGCCTGATAATTATTGTACTAGTCTAGTCAAAGTTCCTTGACCTGCCATAGTAAGTGCAAATACTGGTATATCCAGGTAATCTAAAAGTATGGTATGCATCAGTCTAAAAAGAATGTAAGCAGTACTGGAATCTATTTCTTGATAGTGGTACTAATGGAGAAAAGATTTTTGTATGCAAAAATCTATTTAGTAACCTAACCACTGTAAGTCAATGGAGATGTAACTAATTGTCATGCTTGCACAGGTATCTTTAAGACAAATTGTGTAGTCCTCATCAAAACCTCTATCTGTATGGATAGGGACTGATAAACATGATTGTAAGCAGCAAGTATGGTCAAAATACAGCATTTAATATTTATAAAATTTAAGGTATTACGTCATTGATTGTGCTGGGGCAAGTCTTTGAAATTCATGTGCTTTGCTCAGAGGCAAAATTAGAAAAGATTTTAAGATTGATATACCATTTGACAGCATATCAATGAATGTCATTGCTTTTTACTGTGTCTCATGTTATTTTCACACAAAAATGCTCATGAAAATACAGCCACAAACACTCAAAATTCAAACTCAAGGTCATTAAAAAATGCAGACAATAATATTCTCATACTTACATATTTCTTATTCTTCCAGACACTCCTTGCAATAAAAATGCTATCACCAAACATCTACACAACAAATGATTATGAAACTCCAGTCACCAGTCAAACATCTCTTCATAGCACCCCTTATACTATTGGCAGAGCAATGCTGAAAAACCAACCTCTTGTTCTTCCTCCATGAGGAGGGCTTGTATGGAACCTAATGATTATGTCTTTGGTGCTTGGAGTATAAAAGCATTCATCTTTCATCTCCTCAGACATCTATCATGTCAACACTCCAAAAGGGCCTTTTGTCCTGTATATCAGAAAGTCAACCAACAGAAACAAATCAAGAGTACTGTCTCTCAACACAAAAAATATCTTGTCATGATTCACCTCAAGAGCTTTATTCTCTGAAATCAAAATATCTGGCTCTCTGAACATGCACCAAAAATGAATGACTGATCTTGTTCAGCACCTTAATTGCTGATTGGTTTATGAAGTATCCTAGAACCAACTGCGGCTAGCCTTACTGAATGTATACATCAGCTTGAGTCCACTCTTGAGCACTTATTGAGGGCAAGTCTGAATAGGTTGATATCTCCAAGTCTATATTTTCTACCATTAGTATTAAATTGTTAAGATACAACTTAGTAGACATTGCTTATCATCTCTTCTTATCAAAATAGAATCCATAGTTTCCATTAGCTTACCAAAGAACACATATATACCTTAAAATGATTTTTGAGCAATTTACAAAATAATCTCATCTTTTATAGCTCTTGCAGTAGAAGCTGGGGCCCAAAGGCATGTAAATACACATTTGTCTTGACAATCAAGCACAATACTACATTCACAAAAGTCAAAGAAATGATTGCAGATAGCACACAATTCAATGATTGCATACTAAGATTATTTATACAGATGCTAGCATACAGCTGCTATAGTGCTAACAATTCAACACAATCATGATATAGCCTTTTTCAGCAAAAAATGTCTTTTCCACAGACCAAGTGTCATATCACTGAGCTAGAACTGATAAGTACTGTGGTAACACTTAAATGTGGTGCCAATGTATAAAATTATTTACAGACTATGAGAATAATGGTCAATTCATCAGGCAACATGTCAGATATAGTACAACAGCAACAACTCCTATTATAGAAGATTTTGATCCAGATTTGTGTGTAATACACAACACTGTTGAAGACATAATGAAATGACATGACTGGCTTTCACAGGGCTTAAGGACATATATAAAAATGTATCAAATGCTGCCAAAGACACTCATAATTTGCATATCTAGAAAAACTTGAAGTGCAAAGGAGCTTATTACTGAATGTAAAAATGGGTTCATGAGCAATGTATTTGTGCATAATGCCATCACAAATTAAATTTTGTCACCAGCAGTTGCATAAATTTTTCTGACATAGCAGCAAGAACATTGATAATAGTAGATGATGTTGAAGAAGTTATGGGTTATGATGGATAAAAAGATGGTCCCACCTAAATCTCTACAATGACATAATGACTTATGGTACCAGCGCTTCTTATAACATCCCAACCGGAGCAGTCTAGAAGAAACACTGGAAGGCATGCATACCTCCACTTGTAAGCAATATGATTTTAAATGTAAAACTAACACAATAAAACAATCAAGTATAATAACCTACCTCCTAGGAAGCAATGACGGTTCTCTGAAGAACTATAATCATGGATTATATTGGTGTTTATGCAATGAATGGCAGGGATAAAAAGAACCTCAAATCAATGTGTGTAGTGGTGATTTATCCAGCTACATGGTGGTTTGAAATGGAACAGATACCTACAACTAAAATTGACTTAGAAAATGACACGGTGGCAAGTGACATGTTTGACAAATATGCAGAAATGCTTTCAAAAATCTAAAATGAACCCTGATGGAGCAACAGCCAAGTGAAAGCATACCTTAAATTTTCCATTGGAAAAAGGTCAGATGACACATTAAATTATTCTGCAATGTCAAGCATGAAAATGATGCACACTTGGATCATGACTATTGTGTAGGGAAAAATGTACTGGTGATAAAGGGTTTTGATGAACCCAGATAACTGGGAATAAAAGATATTTGTCACAAAAGGCCTTTTGCCATACATGTATATATACATGGAACCATATGGATACAACAGAAAAACTTGATTGAATGGAAAATATGAGGATACTTACTTCATACTATATAATAATATCAGGGAAAATGATTTCTTAACAGAATGATTTTGTCCCCCCTTCCCAGTTTAGTGTAAAAATCCTTTAAACATACATACAACTACTTACATAAGACTAATACCAGGTTTCAATTAGCATTGACCGTATTTTCCCACAAGTTTTTGTGGGTTGGAGTTATTTCTGTACAATCACCACAGCAAGCATCTAATGGCTTCCATTTTTTGGGGAAAGTGAAATATGGAGGCCATATTCTGCCAAGTGCTCTTCTGCTGCATGAAATGTCACCAATATCTGCATAAGGGCATTGTTGGAACAGACCTAAACACTATGGAACATCCAAGACATCCTGACTCAGCAACAGACTGTGTCAAGTGCCAATATTTGTACTACTGGATAGAACACATGGACCAATGAGAGTATATGGCTCACACCACAAACTACATACACACCCCAGTGGATATGCAGAAAGACTTCTTCTATTTGCACATATATCCAAAAGTATCCAATACACTGTAGAGATTCAACATACCTGTAAAAGGGAACAGATATAGTGAATCAGCTGCAGACTGTGATACTATTTACATAAATGTACAGTACATCTGTTTGAAGTATCATTTTTCTTATGACCCAAACATATGAGTTGTACAAAGGAATAAGAGTGTTGCCAATCAAGGAGCATAATTGGGATCTTCTTTTTCTATCTGTTTTTAATTTTTACATTCAATTTCCAATCATTAGATACACCTTGCACTATTATTCCATAAAATTAAGGATGAAAAATCCAGATTTCAATCCATCATTTACTATAAATGTCATTGACAGCATGGCAATCAGTTGCAATATATCCCTTGTTGGCCTCAATTTCTTCACCAAACTTTAAATGCAAGGGCTTTAGAAGACTATTAGCAGGCAATGATCACAAAATAATTCACCATAGTGGAGGTGTTTGTATTTTGGTCAGACCTACCAAGTTTTTGTGAAGTATTCTTTCAAAAAGTTGAAACTTGAAACATCATATCATAGGAAGTTGTTCACTGAAAAAAAATTTTATAGCCTACCTTTTGATGTAAGAGGTTGAAAAAATGTTACAACATGGCATATTTTTTAAAAACTGTTGTATTCAGATGATGTGGTGTACCTTGAATGATTAAATGACTACTTTGAATGACTTGAGCAGTCAATATTGGATATCAGAGATTTAAGATGACAATACAAATGTGATTTAGGCAAGCACATTCCTAGGTGATATATTTTTCTATACTTTCATCCTCTCCATTAAACTTTATCATCACAAACTATTGATTACACTAAATTTTTAAAAGTCATGAATTTAGCAAATTTCTCCAACTAAGTGGTGATTGATGATTCTTCAATCATTATTACAAAATTCTTCAAAATTGTTCTCCAGAAAGAACAAAGGACTCAAGATCACTTGGCCTCACATAGAGTCATCTGTTCATATTCCAAATGATGATGTTTTTTTGCAAACTACAGTCATCATATCTACTTGCATGATTCCATATGAGCCATGTTGCTGTGATCAAATGGGAGTCTCCATTCTCTGAAAGCCCATACCCCCCACATTGTTGTTATTCCATAGTGTGCTTTACTATCTTTGTCACTAACAATTTCATTGTTGGTTATTTCAGTTGCTTGGAGGAATAACTTGACCATATTGCTGTAGCCATAATGGTTTTGAAGATACCTCATAAGAAATAAGCATTGTCTCCATCACCCCAACTCTCATCCAACATCCAAAAGATGGCACCAATTCTGATTCTGACTATTTTTGGAGGATTTTGAAATGAGGAAATCAACAAATGAGACAGAAGGCAAAGAATTGGGTCAATATGAGATAATAGGATTGTATCAAAAAATGGACAATAGTGATATTGTGAACCAAGAGACAACAATCATCCAATGTAGTATTTGAACCTGATGATCTTCGTGGCTGAGACTAATATGTCAAACAAATCTTCGTCAGTAGTAATTTAATATCATCTATCTTGAGCGAAATGTGTGAGGTTTGTAGCTACAATTTTGATAGTGTGGGACCTCACTTTTTAAGAGGTTTTGTTCCCCCACAGTTATTTATACCAGTTCCAACGTAACATTTTTTTTGTTGTTTGATTTTTTTCCCTCCTTCTCTTTGTTTTGCTCGTGGGCAAAAATTCCCCTCCACCATGGTGAAAGCCGCCGGATTTCAAGGCTGCAGCAACTGAAACTACCAGATTTTTTTACATTAACTTATTCTAATGATTGAACGCGTTAATTAGGTTATTATTTTATTAATTAATTCAAGTTAGATGCTGAGATATTGTTTATTGTTCTGTCAGCCGGCCGACAAGAGCGCAATTTTGGCTTGGACCCCAACTTTGAGCCCACACAACTCAGCCGCAAAAATATAGCAGGCAATGGAAAGGTACGAAATTGTTCTTCATTGTGTGAAGAGTAGATTCGTATGTTTTGGATTGCTGTTGGTGTCATACAGCCGAGAAATTTGAATCGGTGCAAAACTGATGAAAAAG
>JACCDI011393525.1_pt1 | contig 16466 bp, 9 predicted proteins | sample 7442791 | NCBI WGS metagenome assembly JACCDI01 (sample SAMN15323434, study PRJNA562643) | freshwater metagenome | isolation source: river surface water | place: USA:Blue River Watershed | collected 2017-08-15 | reverse complement strand
TCATTTGACCTATTCTTCCTCTTTTTGTGATCACTAGTTCTGACATGTTGAGAATGATCCGTCGGCTCTGTATCGATTGCCAGTGGAAGGATTTCGTCCAAAACTGTTGGCAGTTCGTCCCGTTCGGCGTGCCCAAACTTCTTCCGCTCTTTTTCGACTCCATATATATATTCTCTTTACGCTTCTTGGGCTATCCTTGCCCTACCGCATCTGGTTCGCGAGGCATTGTGATGAAATTCGAGTGACTGTGGTGAAGGAAACAAGTGAATCATCCGATTCGAATGACGACGAAGACTCTACTAATGGAAAGACTTCGTGGTTTCGTCGAGGATGGGGATGGGGGTCTTCGCCTTCGTCGGAAGCGTTGGAAAGCAAAAGAGCTCAGGAGTTGTTTCGGAAGAGTATGCAAAGTTTTTCACTGTATGAAGATGAACCCATTTCGTTTGATCTCAATATCAAAGAAAAATATGCTAGTGAGTCCAGAAATTTATCACCTTTGAACTCATCCGCGAAGTCATCTGCAAACTGTCATAGTGCAGATGAGATAAGAAACGAGCAGGAACATTCTTCGACTGAACAGAGCGGAGATAATGTGGTTCGGAATGTCCTAGACTCGACAAAAGAAAGTGTCGCTGATGAAAACGATGTTGATGAGGTGGGAATTCCCAATGCAACTCAACCATTGCAACCGTCTCATCCGTCAAGGGAGAAGAAGAATGTGGAAGAAATGGAACCAAATGACAATAGGGACCAAATGCGTTACTAATTCAATGGCGAGTTCATGATGCTTGAAATAATGAGAGAGATTTGGCTGTTCCTGTTGATTGAAAGTAATGTAATATCAAGTGAACAGTTGATAATCAAATAATTTACAAACAATTATGAAGTGTTCGCCCATTTTCTACATATCCTCTAGTGTCGGCATAATAAGTTGCTGGTCTTTGTAGCTACCTTGTAGCAAGAAAGTGAAAGGAATCTTGAACCTTGCAAAAGTCACAATAAGATTCCACCACAGAGTTGCGTTGATATCAGATCCCTCGCGAAAAGCGGGATCGATGATCTTCTCTATTCCCACTTGATAGTTTGTACTATCATTTCGATATAAGCCCTGTGGTTTGGATAACCCTCGTTTCGGTGCACTGGGCTTCGAAATGAGACTTCTGATCTCGCGGAGAAGGACCCATGGAGAAAGGTAATCGCAATATAACGTGGTGCCTTTTCCTTGCGATCCTTCGAATGATGGCAAGTCGGTCGAGACCGAAAACTTCGGTACAAATCTGTGTTTGCAAGATGGACAAGAGGTCGAATAATCCTTTGTATCGCATGGTTTCCAACCCAAAATGATGTAGTCTTGGTCAAGAACGCATGAACATTTCGGACACGTATCACTTTCAGTGTCTATGACAAGCCCTGGATAAAGATCCTCGAGAATGCAATGGCTGAGTTCCAATTGAATTTTGATCGAATCCGTCACAACCAAATTGTTCTGTTTTGTGAGTCCCTGCTTGAAGAAACTCTTCACTTGTTCCACTTTTTCCTTCCTATAGGCGCGCCTATGCGACGCTGAAGACATGGCTGTGTAGAGACCATTGATACCTCTGGCCATTTCCTTCCTCACGCTGTTCGACCCAACAGATGGATCATCTCCACCAGAAAAACGACGACAGCTATTAGCAGGTAACGATGATTTTGCAGACGTAGTCTCTGTTTCTTGGTATGGAATGATAGACGTTCCATCCGCATTGGAGAAGGCTCTGATAAAGGAGAAGTACACTTCACTATCAATCGCCAAACCATCTTGTGTCATCATTTCCATCAGCTGTGATGCACGGTGTGTAATACCACATCGTCCGCATGCATCAATCAAAGCCTTATATGCAATGGCTTCGGGTGGAACTTTTCTCGCATTCATCATTTTCAACGTGTGGAAACCCAGGTCAACCTGCGCTTTTGCAATGGCCCGTGCTTTCTCGACTTCGTTGCATAGCTCTTCGACAACAGGGCCTGCCCCATCAAACGAAGAAAATTGGTTGACATAATTGGTGATGGTTGGATCGGTTTTGACGGAGCCTGCGGCATTGGGAGCCCATGGTAGGCCAATGAAAGTTGATGGATCTATCGCTTTTCCCAAGTCGCAGTTCGCACATACATTTGCGCAGTCGGCTGCAGTGAATCTATTGTTTGGAGAAATCTCATTCATCGCTTCGTCAGATCTGATTACTTCGTCATAGTTCTTCTCCTTTGGACGTAGGTTTGAATGGAAGAGCTGAAAGTCTTCCCCTGCCATCCAGGGTGGATTGACCTTTGGTTTCCAAGGATCATCTTGTCCCAAAGAATCAGCCTCGTCAATCGAGCTGACGCTTGGTTGGCAACGCATTTTATCCTCTTCTTCATCGAGCATGTTGTCACCCATAGCTACTTGTTGTGCACCCATGGCGACCCATTCTTTCCCAATGATTTGAGAAAATGTAACGAAAAATAAGACGAATGCTGTTGCTTCTGGCGAAGGATGGGTGCTTCCAGGTAGACTATCTGCCATCGAGAGGCCGTGTTTCTGTCTCAACATTGCAGCTAGAGCAGACCTACGATCGAATTCTGCAGTGATAATGGATGGAATAGGCCTAGGTTTTCCAAAAAGTGACTCGTCAAATGACTCTGGCCATGTTGCGTAATTGAAAGTGCCGGTCCTCACGTCGTATGCGCTGTTGGAAACATGGTAATGTGGCAAATTTGCAACATTCGGTTCGATTGCGTGGATGCGCTTCAAGTCGCGGTGTGCATTGGCACTGTGGAGGAAAGGAGTTTCAACTTTTTTCAGTTTCAGTTTGCTCCTGTTTTTCTTGGCATCAATGCTTTGATCGAAGAAAGTGACATCTGGAGCATTTCCAGCATTGTACATCCTTTTTGTAATGAAGTCGTCGAATTGTTGAGTACCAACCAACTCTTCAAGAAAAGGTTGAAATTCAGGACGTTGTGCCCTCATAAAGTCTTCCACCATGAATCTGCCACCGCTATCAATGCCACCGAAATCTCGCCAACTGGATCGAATCTCCTTCGGTGAAGGCGGCAAGAACTTTCTATAATCTTTCAGCATGGACACGTAAAATCGAAGGAAAGCCTCTTGCACTGCATCCCATCTGCTTTGCTTTTTATCGTCTGTAAAACCAATGGCACTATCATACAAAAGACTCATTGAGTCGGGAGCAGGAGAGCACTTAAACGCATCATCCAAAGTTGAAATCTTCTCGTCCCAAACGGCATCCGCTTTTCCGAACAATATGGCCAACTTGTTTTCGTCTCCGCTTTCTCGAGCTTCCTCCACTTGCGTAGTTGTCAATCCTCTTGCCTGCCAAAATACTTCGCCTGCATGTTGTTCCAAAGCAGCCTCGAGCTTTATCTTCCGTCGATGCGGTAGACTCGGCAAGTCGGGAGTGTTTTGACCCATGGTGATGATATTTCTATCCAAGTCGACAACCACAGTCTCTTCGCTGATGTCACCCACCGCATGAGGGAAATTTTCCCTGCTAATCCCACACAAGTATGGCATCGGGGCATCCAACATTGGAGATAAAAACCGCGGCAGAACGGGAATATACAAGTGCGACCACCTCATGGGAAATAGCATCGAGCATAGAATCTCTGCACATACAGTCAACAAACTCAATTGGCCCGAAACCAATAGAACTTTTCTTTCGCAAGCCAAAGAGTACCAAGCGAACAGAACGTTACCGATATCTAGACATTCAAACAGAATGCCATAAGGCAAGCTGACATACGCAACGGGTTGGTCTGCCGGTGGTGCCCAAAACCGAATAGTTGAATCCAATATCGATAACTGCACTTCAAACGATCCAGGAGGAGGAGCCGGAACTTCCGCACAAATATTGAGAATATATCTTTCGATCGGGGCCTTCATGAAATTCGTCGTACAAGTCGCCATCCGATACAATTCCGTCAAATACATCCGAAAGGCGCTCAAATACGGCCACGTCGACAACAAACACAGCACTCTAGGGGCATAATACGTATGGGTTTTTGAACGCCGTCTCGGCCTTACGACTTTGGGCGAGCCATTTATAGATATTTCCACGCGAGCCCGTTCCTGCTGCTCGCTCCGCACTGATGGCAAGGATGAATCATCCTCTTGCTCGGAGCCACCCCAAAATTGAAACTCCTCGTAAACAGTCAGACACGTCCCATATAATTTTCCACCGGCAGAATCCGTCAACACGAAATGATGAACCTTAGGCATCTTATACTCATGAGAGGGAACGATGTATTCAACCCCATGAGGAAAACAAAATTGTGGTAGCATGGGATTGAGAGGCTGATCCGGATGATCCACCAGTGGGTATTGTGCGGTGATGACCGGTTCCAAGACGCAGTCGTCGATGTCGTCGTTGAAGGATCGATCGCGAAATTCGTATTCAAATCCCATTCGAATATTTTCGGAAGGTCCTCCGCAATGATTTCGACCCTCAACGCTCGATGCGGGCGTACCGTTAGAAAAGTTGGCGCTGTTGGGTGTCATCGGAGGTGGAGGCGGTGGAACTTTTCGTGCCGACGTAGGTGTTTGGGATGGTCGGAATGTGGATCCTACTGTGGTGGAGTTGCCTAGTGTGAGTTGTAATTTGTGGTTGGTGTTGGTGTTTGTTTTGTGTTTAATGTTGATGGTGTCTTTGGCTGGGATTTCGCCGATATTCGACTCTGATAGGGAGGAATATGACGATTCCGATCGATCATCCCCACAGGGACGGACTTCCCGTGCGAATTCGTCATGTTCCTGTTGGAACTGATCGTAATCTCGTTGTGGATGCGATTCCTCGTCCCACTGCTCTCTTTGCTGCTCTTCCTGATTATGCTGCTGACCACATTCGCTTCCTCCTCCATCCTGCCTCTCCCAAGACCCCGATCCCGAGGCCGAGCTCAAACCCGAGACCTTCATCTTCAATCCTTTCCATTTGCTTTCCAGCTTTTTCTCCATATTCCTCATCGAACCCGCCTTAGCATTGTTCCAATTCGTCATCACGGACTTTTTCCTCTCACTACGATGACGAAAGAATTGATTCCTCTTCATTCTTTCTTTGAGGCGAGAGGCAGGTGTAGATGCCTCTTCCGCTGCGGTAGTGGGTGTGTTGGCGGAGAAGAGGGAAGCGCTACAAACGGAGGCTGTTGGCGTGGAGACTGGCGATGGAGGTTTGACAGTGAGTGTGGAAGAGGCATCGTCGGGGGTGGGTGGTGGGTTTGATTTGGAGGTTGAGAGGTTGTAGGTGTCGGTATTATGGCCGTAATACGTTTCAGTAAAATTATTGATTTCTGCACTGAGGCTTTCGAGGGTTGTGAATGGCTTATCCTCAAAAGCATCATAGCCGTCATCCTCTCCAAGTTTTGCAGATTCCTCTTCGTTTTGTATTGTTGTCTTTTGTTGCTGTTGGGAGAGCTGTGGAGTTTCCTGTCGATATTCTCCTTCTTCTAGATGAGACTGATTTCCTAGTTCCTGCTCATGATGCGGTGGCTTGGAATACCCATCCCCAATCCCATTCCCAGCGCTTCCGTCCTGGAAATGAACCCATCTCGATTCCAACCTTGAAGCCCTGCGAGGATTGACGCAATATTCTGGTGGCTGTGTCGGCATCGGTGGAGGTGGCGGTGGAGGAGGGGGTCGAATAGATTCTAAGCTTTTCTCTTCATCACTATCATCGGCGTTGTTACTTTGGTGATATAATTTCTTCACTTTGGTATATTCATCATTACGTTCCGAAATGTTCGGTGACTCTTTCGGGTCCAATTGGTTCCTATTGCTGTTGATACTGCTGTGGACGTTTGGGTTGTTGATATGGCCATCGCCATCATGCCTTCGCTGAATCATCCTTGGAACGCTGGATACGACCACGAAATATTCCACCAGTCTCGTGCTGAATTCTGAACTGTGTTTTTCATATGGCATGCTACTGGTTTGGTTGCTTTTGATGCTATTGGATTGTTGGAGCGATGGCTTTCTATTGGAATTACTATGGATGTTAGCATCATCATTGGACATTTCTTCGGAATTGTCATGGAGGAGTTGAGCATTATTTAATGACGCATTTTCACTTCCATTGGCATTGGAACCTTTCTTTCCATCGATATCGTTGCTGTTGTGTTCATGATCCTTGTAATCGGCACCCATCTCCGAGGAGGAAGATATCATGGAAGAAAGTGAAGTCGATCCAGATGATGCGGTATTTAAATTCATGCCAGGAGGATCATTATATTTTGGCGAGTGTGGCATTTTTGAGTGGGCATCCATTGAAGATTGATTTCTGGCTTGGTTGGCATATGGCTTTGGCTTTCGCTGTGGTTTTGGTTGTTGATGAGGTTGATCACCCGGATGAATGACGTTGTCGTGCTGAGCACTTCTCGCATCATTCTGGCCATTTTTAGAATCAGAGCTCTCCTCGTCATGAACATGAGGGATATTGGTGGAAGAACCAGCTCTTCTTTCCGAAGCGGAATGCGAAGGGGCCGCGGCACTCGAAAGAAAATCACTATCGGAGGAAAATGATGCCATCTCTAGGCTTTCGGCACTGTTGTCTCTGAGAATATCTTCGGAGTGTTCTTGATCAATCCAGAAGGTTTTGCCTCGACTATTGCTTTCACTGCTGCTACTGCTGCTGTGGACGATTTCGATTTCTTCGGGTTGATCGTCGTCAATGATGGAGACATTCATACCATGAACAATGGAGTTCCGGATTTTTCATCGCAGGGAAATAGTAACGGAGACGATGATGCATCCCGAATTGCAAAAACGGTTGCCGTTGTTTCAGATTGTGAAAGCAACGGTTCCTAGCGCTCCAAAATTCTGGAACTACAAATAGGATCGTTTTTCCGGAGGCGTTCGAATCATTGCTTAGAGATGACCATTGTCATCGCCGTTGCCGTCGTCGATGCCGTACTTTCGTGAAATTGCGATATTAGTGGAGAAAGCGATTTTTGAGGGGTGTGAGAGATTTTACAGTGTAACAGTACCAATGCCGCAGACACACAATTTTTCGACGTCCATTGCTTGGTAAGATCGCCCGCTATTACGAAGCACAACTTCTCTAAGTTAAAAAAGGTACTATACCTACCTAGTAATGATTAAACTTTTATTTCATCTGCATACATATTATTTTTTCAAACCTACGAATTAGAGGAATGGACAAGGTTAGATTTTATCTATTGCCGCTAACGATGCGAAGTGATCATCCGTTAAGTAATCTAAGAGGGCAATATGAAACTAACCCGACCCGATATCAGGACCTGACCCTTCCTTATGTATCCCGTTGTTTTTCAAGAAAGACGAATGAATCTATTGATTCCGAAATAAAAAAGTCCTGAGGTGTTAGCCAAATCGCTCGTGCTTCCGACTCTCATTCCTGCTTTTTTGTTCAGCATTACTCACTCTGTTTCGCAGAAGATTACTTTCTTAAGTGCAAGAATCAAACTCAAAAATTTAAATATATTATGGTATGCTGGCAGACCCATGTCTACGCTGAACAAGTAGTGTAATACGGGTACTTGCGAGAGTATTACAGAGCCGTTTTACAGTTAAATTCCTTTTCGATTGATGTGCATAAGGACCGAATCCAAGTGATACTTAGTGGGAGCATCCCAATAGCAATAAGACCAAAGTTTTGTTCCTCACAAAATTATGAGCAATTTGGTCTGAATAAACTTTGCGCGGACTTAAGGTCCCCTCACGCTATGGGAACCAAAAATTATTTTGGTTGAGATTTTATTATTTTGTCTGCCTAAATGCATTTGCACTCCACTTGGTCGACAAGACTGCCAACCCCCTCCTCCCAACTCATTCCACATCAATCATTCAATCCTCCACTATTTCAAACAATACTTGTGTTTAACAAAATTTTGTTGATCAAAATCCAAATAAATTTTCTCTAAATTATGATAGTTCTGTGCACTTTGTGAAATAGGAAGAGAATCACAAAGAACCCAGACTTGTGGGATCAAAATTTGAAAAAAATGCAAGCTTTGAGGTCCATAAAAATTTGTAAAAATTTGTAATAATTTTTACATAGGGGAAATAGGCCACAACAGATTGAGGAGCAAATTGTGTCATTTGGATCAAATTTGGTCCAAAATTTGTGCTCATAGCTGAATTTGGTACTTTGGGATGCTCCCAATAGAAGACAAAATCTGAATTTTTTCTATGACTGCCATTTTCAAAAATTTCTCCATTGACAAGTGACAACAGCCCACACCTCTGTAACATTGCAATCACTCCATTGCATCAAAATATTATTGTGAAAAACAAAACCACAACAATCTATGGATGTACATCCATTCCAAACCACTTCCCCCTAATAATTGTTGCCTTTTCCAATGCAGAACACCCACAGGGCCTATTTTGAAAGGGTTTTCCTGCTGTGGCAGTCACAGCAGATTGCATCAGCATCAGCCCATGCTGCAATGGTGTTCCATAGTTTTAATTTGCCTTTTCAACAAATCAATCAACACAGCAATCAACCAAACAACACATTTCAGCCATGGGACAACTAGAACCATATTAATTTATTAATACTCAATCACTGTGATGTCATCACATAAACAATTGTCACATTTAACAATAATCGTTAAATCTACTTTGCTGGTTGATTTTGATCATAACCAAAGAAAGGCAGTCTTCCCAGGGTCCCAGGGTATGTTGGGATATTGGTTTTCCCTTGTTGAAGTATTGCAGTGGCCATGGTAATGGCAGTTTTGACTGCAGTGTTGGAAAGTAGAAATCTCATTCTTGATGCAAAATGGGTACATGTGCAAAAACATTCCAACATAGGCCTGGTACAAAATACTACAGAATTTCTAACACTCATGCAAGTACCTGAATTAAAACTGGTGTACAGGTGAAAAGGGAACAGATGTTCTAAAGAATCTAAAATATGATGTATGATCTATGGTCTATACACCTCTAATGTAAAGGGAATACTATTGAATTTCTAATCTCAACAGTTATGTTATTTTTTTATGACCAGAAGACGTAAATGTTCAATAGTCAATGTGATTACAATATATTTGTTTGAGTGGACTTCCTGGAAAAGTTCAGCTCCATCACCAATTACAATAATGAAGTCCTTCAGTGGGTGAACCATTAAATTCCACTCAAGGATGCAATACTAATGTGCATTCTGATGGCACACATTGTTTATTCCATGCAGACAACATTTTTGGCCAAGAGATCCTCAGCAGCTATTCCACTCACAATCATAGATGCTATTTATGAATGAGTCAGATGACAAAGTTCATTGCCAACCAAAAACACCTAAATCCAAATCAAGATCATGACATGCAAAATATGATATTTAATTCCAAGAAACTCTTCAATGGGTCCTTTTGTGGCTTTCAACAGCAGAATGTTCACATTGATCTACATCCATGTTAGAGACTCCCAGAGCCTTTAAGTTTGATTAAGTAGTTAATTGTTGAATTGATTGTTTGTTAGTTCTAAATTATGGTTTAGTTTAGTTTCTACTTATTTTTGTACTCAAATTTCAAACAATTTTTGGGGTGTTTTAAGTCCTTACTCTGTTGTTATCTAATACCCTCCCTCACTTTGAAATTGTTGGAATTTGTTGTCATTGTTGCATTGTTTCATGGTGTGTTTCTTGTCACTTGCAGCATCAAGATTTTTAGTTCCAAGGTTGGTGGAAATTTTGTTCCTGTCAATCCATTCCATTTGTATTATTTTCTGTTTGTAGAGGTTGCTTCACATATACATTTGTACATCCACATGTTGTGTTCTATCTCCCATGCTCCAGTTCTTGGATAGTTCATTATTACCCTTGCTGTTGCATTGTAGTATCATAGGTAATTTAACCTTTGATTCCATGGCTTAAATCATTTGCAATACAATTAGCATATCTTTTGTACAAGATTTGGTGGCATAAAGTTCTGATTCTGTCACTGATAAAGTCACAACTTTCCGAGTTGAACTATTTTCCTAGCTGGTGATCCATAAAAGAATACCTAAAATGCTCTTTCAATTGTCAGGGTTTGTAGCATAGTTAGAGTTCATATGCCCTTGAATTGTCCAGTTGTAGTATGTGTTGATTCTGTCCCATTGTCTGAAAGGATATAGTAATAGTCCTTGATTCTTCATACCTATCACATAGTGCATTGTAATTATCATGGCTTTGTAGTGGCTTATGGTAGGTTTAACCAATTGTCTAGATAGCTCATGTACTGCATTTTCAATACCTGGTCAATAATTACATACCAACTGTTGTAGTTTTCTGATTCTGGTTATGTATTTGGGATTCATCTCTTTGCTTTTTGAGTCTTCATCTTTGTACTTGGTCAAGGTAGTACCTGGTTTTATGGGTGTCTGGGGTGGTGCACTTTTTTGGAGCTCAAATTTGTCTTCTACGCTCTGAACAAGTACTGGTTCAATCTTGCATCCAATATATTCACTCAAAACTCCAACATCATCACATTTGAAATGAAATTTCATCATGTCTTTTCTGCTTCCACAATTGAAGGTAGGGCAATAACTAGGCTATCATCTACCCAAGTTACCCATATAACAATTCCCTCAGGTCTCCACTTGAAGAATATGCATTGGTCTTCATGGCCTTGCTCAAATCCTTTGGCCTGAATTGCCCTTTTTGCTCTCCTGTAGAAGTATAATTTTGCTTGTATTAATCTATAAATTGGTTTTGTGTGACATAACCATGTGTTTTCATGGGGATAGAAGTGCTTGAATCCTTCAGGTACTGTTGTATAAATTTATTTCTTATTATCAAATTCTCCCCTGAGGAATGTACCTTTCACATCAATGAATCTTGCTTCATAACATGCTACTATCATGATAGTGTGTACCATTCAGATTACTGTATTACTTGTTACTGGTGACAATATAGCCAAAATATTATAATCATGTCCTTCAATGTGTTGGAACCATCATGCAACAAGACATATCCTATAAGTTCCATCTGACTTTTTCTTCATAATCCAAATAAAGGTAATAGGCTGTTTGCCTTCAGCTTAAACTTGTGTTTAGTATGCCATCTTAAACCATATTTTCATGCTCATGTTGGACTGATTTCATCCATTTATCTTTATTGGATCTAGTCATTGGTTCCTTAAACTTGATTGGGATTAATTTGCTTGTGTGGTCAAAACCTCCTCCAATTGCCGCTCCTGCTGCTGCAAATTCCAGTTCCTTGCCATGGTCTTTGTCATTTGTAATAGTTGTGATAAGTGTTGGCTGTAAGATTTAGGTTGCAGTATTGTTGGTTTTTTTTAATTGCCCTTCCACTTCCAGTATATTTGACTTAATCTTGGTCAGAATTAGAAGTTTCAGTATTGGTGGAAATGATGGAATCTTTTCCCTAGCTTTGTATTCTGGATTATTGTTGGTTTGGACCCTGTCAATATTATCTTAATTATTTGTTGCATTGTCAACCTGGATTAGATTTTTTGTTTTTCATTGCCAATTTCATCACAATAGAGTTAGATTTTGGGAAAGTTGGATCAAATCATTTTATTTTGAAAAAACATTTTGTTGAGCCATTGAATATATTTGGTTTTGAAAGTCTTTCCTGATTTGAATTGAACTTCCAAAAGCAATGATTCAACTGTTTGTCAGCATAATTTACAAGCATGCAGGTGACTCCATGGTCTTCAAGATTTCCATCTTTACAAATTTTTACAATTCCAGCCTTGCAAAATGAGCGCAAATTCATTGTCCATTGGGGTATTTCTTGTCCCACATCGTCATACTGAGTTACTATCTGATTGTTGTATTAAATAATCACTAAGTTGAAGTTTTTGTTGACCAAACTGAGGCATTCTTTTGCCAGTTTTAGGCGCATTGTTGAGTCAAAATTTACATCATTGAAAATTTGTCTTACCAAGCATGCTTGTGTTGCAAAGCTGATTTTGACTGGGCTATTATGCTGTGGGGTTTCTATTGCCGTGTACTCAAATTCGTCCAATCTCTGCTCAATGTTGTTTCTTTGGAAAGTTTGTTTTGTCCAACATTGTCTTCTTGCAAAATTTTCACCTCATTTCCTTCAGATTTCCATTTTTTGAGTTGTTGGCATGCTGGTTTGATGAAGCTGATCTTGGCCTTATAAAAGCCACCACTACCTAGCCGAGTATCACTATCAATCATTAGATGCCATACATGCTTGTGTACTTGTTTCAGATTAGGTCTGTATATAAAAGATAAGTCACTGTTCATTCTCATTGAATATTGTACTTTTCCTATGTCCCTGTGACTCATGTGTTGTATTCTTCTGCTTGGCCTTGGCAATAGCACATGCCTCACATACATACATCAATCCCTGCACAATTGTAATTCCTAGGGCCTTAAAATTTTGCATGTTTGTAATTTTGTCATGATGGATGAATTGTTTGTGTGCTATGTTTATTTATATTCATACTTGGCTTAGTCTTAATGTTGTTTAACGCTCCAACCTCTAGACTGGGACAAACTCAACACATGTATGCACCAAGTAGGAAACTTGTATCTGCATTGATCTTCACATTGAATAGCAATTCTTTCTTGTCTTTGTAACTTATGACATATAGTCCTGTTAGGTAAAACCCATCCTTGAGTAACTTCATAATACTTACAAGGTTTCAGTCGAAATTTTAATTTACTTGAAAATCATTGAGAAGTACTTCCCCATACTGCTTGCCTCAAACATTCTATAGTTCTAATAAGAAATCCATGAATATTGAAGTGGTTGTTGCATTGCCAATCTGCCCTTCATCAGCACTACAAGTACATCGATTCCTACCTGCACTCAAACTGAATGTCAAATGTTGGGTCACACTGGTGTCTCCTATCCATACATCCTTACCCTTAAGGAGGTCTTGACTACAACTAGTTAGCAATAGATAGTAGCTGCAGCTTCTACATTTAGCAGTATCATATTGTTCTAAAAATCAATTGTACTGCAAAAAAATTTGATTCTGCATTTGACCATGGCCCCTTGGATTTCTACCATGGTGCCCTGAATCTCCATTGTTCCAACTTGATTGTTGTTTTGTCTTGTTCCCTTTTCTCTTTTGTGTTTCACTTACATTTTTCTTTGCCTCATTGAGCAAAAGCTGGAGTTTATAGCGTCGGGGATGATTGGAAGAGTTCCCTGGATTCTCCCATTAACTGGCCATTTGATGCCCTTTTTTGACTGCCCAAATAGCATGTAGCACCTCATTCTCTGGCTGAAATGTTGTTTCTATTGTTTTCATCATCCTTGCTCTTACAGTCCTTTCAAACATGCCCAGTTTTGCCACATTTAAAGCATTTCTTTTTGTTGTTGGTTGGTGCAAGTCCAATTTTTCCATTCTTCTTCTGTTCTCCCTGTGCTTCTTTCACCAAAGTTTGCATATCATATATATCCTTTGCTGTTGCAATTAGTAATTCAAAAGTCAATTCAGTTCCAGCCATATTTCCTTGCAGTTTTGCATTTGTAATTGCTGCTTGGTATTCCATCATAAGTGCTTGAGTTGCCATTGCCATAATTTTTCAATTGCTACATCTGATTCCAGACTGCCTGAATTTTTCCTGAATTGCAAAGATAATGTTCTGAAGTTGTACCAGGTTAGCTCCCTTGGGTAGGCATAGGCATATGTTATGTATTTCATATGTTAGGCTTGTTTCTGTAGTAGTGTACTGACATAAGTACCTCTTTTGTAGTGCCTGGAACAATTGTATGCCAAACCAAGCTCCTATTACTCATCTGTTTTGGCCTCTTCAAGTAGGATAGATGCTGTGACATCATATATTGCCTCATCATATAGTGCCATAACCCTAATCATTGTATACACTGTTGATGCCCATGGGTGATCTCTTGTTACAGAATATGATTGGTCTTGGGAAGTAGGCAACATAGCTTTTGTGTACCTCTTGCCTGTCACATGGCCTGGATTGCTATCATTCTTCTTTAGTCTTGGAACTGCTGATTTCATGTTTTTGACTGTATATGATGTAGGTATTGGCTCTTGATATCCTGCATAAACTGCCATAGTTGGTGTTGTTGGAAAGAACCCTCCATGAGAACATGAGAACTGACTGGGTTCCAAATAAATTGCTGCTTAGATGCTGGTGTTGTACCCAGATATGGGTACCTAGTTGTACATACAGATTTCTAATCCTCAATGCTACTGGTGTTACACTAATTCCCATGGTTGCATGACAAACCCATTTCTTCTGGCTCTTTCCTGAAAATCAGGTATTGTTTTCAATTAGACTTACCTTGCTCTCATCATTTGCCTGAGCTGGTACATCAATGTCATGTTGTTGGATTGTTGCTAACCTTTCAATTAGCCTCTGCCTTTTGGAATTTTTCACTCTGTGAGTCCAAAAAAAATGTTGGAATTTTCATGCAATGGTGTCAACTGTGCTTGCTCCTCAAGTTGGCGCACTGCTGGCATTTGATTGGTTAATGTTTGGAGCATTTCTTCTTGCATTGTTGTTGTTCTCTTTGTCTTATTCATAATCTTTGTTGATTGTTATCTCTCCCAACTTCATTTGGATTCACCTCTCTTGATTTGAAAAGATTCCCATCATTTCAATTTGCTCTCCATGATCAACTTCATTTTTTGTTTTTCAACAAAAGCTATTGCTGGCCAAGCTGCTCCCTTATTCGCTTTTCAAATCTTATCTCTGGAAGTCTGTTGACATAATTTGAAGTATGTTAGAAACTTCCAGAGCTATCAAGTTGGATTAACTGGTTAATTTTTGAACATTTTTCCTTTGTTCTAAATTATGGTTTAGTTTAGTTTACTCATTTTTGTATTTAAATTTCAAACAATTTGAGGGGTGTTTTAAGTCCCTACTCTGTTGATATCTAATGCTTCCATGGATAGAACCAGTTCATTATCATTCCTATCTTGTCCCTTGAGTACAACACATGGTCAATTTTGGAATTCTTGATGAATGCAGTGTCTCTGAATGGGCATCTCCACGCTTTGTTGTAGCTAATATGGATGGATGTATCAGAAACTCTTCTGACTTGCACATATTGAATCTATGCATTACATTCAAAAAATACATATTACCTATTATTCATGATTTACTTCAATGTATTACAGGAAATTCACGATTTTCCAAACTTGATATCTCTACAGTGTTCTACCTTTGCACTTGATTAAGAGATCCAAGAGCTCTGAGTCATGGTCTCACCTTTTAATCAATATGAATACAAACTGCTTGCATTTATGCATTAAATGTTCTCCAGACAGAACAGGTGCTCTGTGGTATTGAAGATATTGGGATTACCTTGATGACATTGGTAAATTCTTGAAAACTGCATCACCACAAAAGCTTCTACATGAATTTTTTGCTGGCTTGAAGCCAAAGATTTCTCAATCAACCTCCTCAATCAATACTATATACTTCTTTTCACAGCTATTAATGCTTAATCGTTTTCAAGCTTCAAGCTATGGTATTACAATTCATTGTTTTTAGAAAACTGATCTATAATCTCAACATTCAAGACATAATGTATTGAAAAATATAATATCCAAATAATAATAAAGTAACTCTTCTTGAAATATTTTTGAATACAATAGACATATCATTATTTGAGAATTATGATATTTTATTTCTAAAACTTTACTACTGATGAAAATTATCACAAAAAGTTTTCAAGTTGACACAAGATTGCCTCATTGAAAACACATGATAATTGAGTAAACAAACTTATGCTCAGAGGAGAAAAAATACTTATGGAAATGACTATATTTTGATGATAGTGTTCACTGTGAATCAGTTTTTGACCACTTCAAGCCAGACAGAGAGACATGAAATAAGAGAATTGTATTTTACAGACTAGCTTGGTTATTGGTTATCACCAACCGGGCTCAAACCTTGGAAGAAACTCAGGTATATAGTCTCCAGTAGGAACCACGATGTAATCTCTGGTAAATGTGCAGTTTTTGTAGCGCTTTTAACTCCTACAAGCTGATGTGGCGAAAAAGGGCACATGTACTCATATGCCTCATCAGCAAATCAGGAGAGAAAACCTTTCATATGACATCCCAAACAAATACAGTTTTCATCACTATTAAAACTGTGTTGGCTGGGGATGTCCTCATGGCATACCCCAGCCATAATATTCCACTATACATACATACAGATGCATCTGACTACGGAATTGGAGCCATAGCCATCTGACAAAATTATCCTGTGCATTTGGGTCTTGTAAACTGACCAATAACCAACTAAATTACCATACAATACAGAGAGAAAATCTCTAAATTGTAACAGACCTTGAAGAATTCCACTCCATGCTTCTTGGTGCTGAACTATTTATAAAAAATGACCAGTAGAATTCAACCTTTGTCAATCTTAACTGTCACCACACACTCTGTTGGTGCTTTTTTGTTGAGTGGTATTGTCCCACCATAATCTATCACCCAAGTAAGAAAATATCATTACCAATAAGTTCTCTTGCCTCCCACGGTGTGAGGTG
>JACCDI011031807.1_pt1 | contig 16466 bp, 18 predicted proteins | sample 7442791 | NCBI WGS metagenome assembly JACCDI01 (sample SAMN15323434, study PRJNA562643) | freshwater metagenome | isolation source: river surface water | place: USA:Blue River Watershed | collected 2017-08-15 | reverse complement strand
GCGTGATCAGGGTCTGGCAGAGCCGCAGATGCGCGATGGTATCGGGCGCAGATCTTTGGATCGCGTTCATTTGATCAAGGATGCGTTGGCCTGTCGGTTGATCTGGCGCAGTGCAAAAAACCGCACTGCCCGAGCCGGACATACGCACCGCAACCGGAGCAATTCCTTCGCGGTTGGCGGCCTGACAAAGCTGTTGGGCGACCTGGTCAACGAGCGGAAAGCGTGACCGGGTCACGGGCTCTAAGTCGTTGCGGCCGAATTCCCATACGGGGTTGCGGGCTGCTTGGGCGAAGCCCGCAATTTTCAAGGGTTTGGAATTTCGTGTCAATTCAGGGGCTTGGAAGATCGGACCGGTCGGCACCGCGCAGGCGGGCACCGCCAACACCACCCACCGTGGGGTGGTCGCATAGGCCTCGAGCGCCTCGCCCACCCCCTGGGCGAAGGCGGCCTGGCCGAATAGGAAAAATGGCACATCGGCGCCCAGGCTTAGCCCCAGTCGGGCGAGTTCCCGACGGTCCAGGCCCAGACCCCACAGTCGATTCAGTCCCATCAGGGTCGATGCGGCATCGGAACTCCCCCCGCCCAGACCCGCCCCGGACGGGACCGATTTCTTCACATGGATCTGGGACCCCGGACCGCCTTGGGCCTGCCAAGCGGGGGTGGTCTGGAGTGCCCGGGCCGCCCGGACGGCCAGGTCGTCATCGACCGCACAGAGCAGGTCACCGGTCCGCGTGATCTCGCCGTCAGGACGTCTGGACAGGGTGATGCGATCGGCCCAGTCGATCAGTTCAAAGGCGCTTTGCAGTAAGTGATAACCGTCTTCGCGCCGCCCCACCACATGCAAAAACAGATTGATCTTGGCTGGAGCAGGGATGCAGAGCGTCTCGGGGTCAGGGTGGGGCATAGAGCGTGGCAATCCCGTTAGGGCGCATCAACGGCAATGCGCAGTGACACGATGGTGTGGCCAAAGTCTAACGTGGTCTGATGCACGCCGCGCAGCCCATCGCGCTCAGCAAGTGCCTGATGAAAAAACGCCATGAGCCGATTCAACGCGGCAGTGATCTGCGGATCGGTCATCGCAGGTGCCGCCTCTTCGCCCAAGAGGGCGCGCAGAAATCGCAACTGATCCTGATGGTCGAGTCGACGCCCTTGGTCATCGAATGTTCTGCTCACACCGCGGACCATTTCAATACTCCCGGCCGATTGCCCAAGGGGCCCACGCCAGATCACCACCTCTCGCGCCGCCGCCGGCGGCGACGTGGGCTCGGTCGTCATCGTGGTCGTCATCGCGGTGGTGGAGCGCGATCGGTAGTCACGCCACTCGAACTGCCCTTGGGCACCCCATTCCACGCCTTGCGTCGATCCGGTGGCGTTACGGGCTGCAGCACGAATGACAAAGCGCCCGGTCTTCACCAGGGCCAGTGTTTCATCCGGCCGCTCCAATTGCAGACGTTCACGAGAATCGATCGCGGTCGTGGCGCACCCGCTGATCAAAAGCGCCACCAGGAGCGCACCGAACCCACTGATGGCCCGCATGCTAACGAGGATGAACGGCGAAGGCGGGAATGCCCAAACGTTTCAGCGTGCTTTGCAGCACATCATTGCGCGGGTCCACTGAAAACGCGGCGCGGAAAAATGACTGGGCTTCGCCGGTCTGACCGCGCACCCAGAGCACTTCGCCAAGGTGCGTGGAAATCTCCGCATCCGGCTGTTGACGATGGGCCAGTCGCAGATATTTCTCGGCCTGCTCCAGATGGCCGCGACGAAAATAGATCCATCCCATGCTGTCGATGATATGGGCATCATTGGGCGCAAGGGCAAGCGCGCGCTCGATCAGGGCATAGGCCTCGTCCAGCCGTTCATTGCGATCGGCGAAGTGATACCCCAACGCGTTATGGGCATGGGCATGACCGGGATCCTGCGCAATCAGCTGGCGCAACAAACGCTCCATTTCTCGGTATTGCCCGGCCTTCTCATGGAGCATGGCCCGGGTGTACATCACGCTGGGCCGTTGGCGATCGGCCTCGGTCACTCGTTCGAAAATACTCAATCCATCGGCTTTGTTCGCACTGCGACCCACCAGACCAGCCACATAGTCGTAGAACGCTTCCAGGCGCAGCTCCTGCGGGCGCAGTCCATTGGCGTTGGGGGCGGTGGCAGAGTCAGCGGCGTGTTCTTTCGCAATGGCATTGCGACGGCTCACCAAAGAGCGCGTGATCTTTTCCGTTTCTCCGAGCATGATCTGCAGCAGATCCAGTGTGCCTTGTGCTTCCTGATCGGCCGGCGCATTTTTTAACCAGATCGCTGCCGCTTCTTCGGCGCGCTGGGGTGAGCGGGCGTCGATGGCGAGTTCGGTGGCGCGCTTGGCCGCACCGGCATCCTGCGTCTGTCGGGCCAGGCTCAGATAGGTGGCGGCGGCAACGCCCACTTCGCCTTGCGACAGGGCCAGTTCACTGGCCAGAATCTGAAAAATCACGGACGCTTGTTGCTGGCCCCGATCCGGTGCGATGCGCACGGACGAACTCGGTTGTGCCATTGACGTTGCGCCAAGCCCCATCAACAGGCTGGCCAGCAGAGCCCGCAGGGAAATCAATTTTGAACGCGCCATGTGCTTACACTACCTGATTCTGAAAATGCCGTGTCATGCCTGAGCTGCCCGAAGTCGAAGTGACTGCACAAGCCTTGCGCCCCGCCTTGGTCGGGGGGCAGGTGGTGGCATGGACATGTTCTGGAAAACGTCTGCGCCATCCTCTGCCCCGTCGGGCACTCGCGGATCTGGTGGGCCAGCCTCTACTGGCCGTGGGCCGGCGGGCGAAGTACGTGCTCTTAGAGTTTCCACAGGGCTGGTTGGCCGTGCATTTGGGCATGTCGGGATCGTTGCAGTGCGTGCCATGCGCGCAACCGCCACAGATGCATGATCATCTGCGCATGACATTTCGTTGCGTTGACCAAGTGCGCGATATCGTCTTTCATGATCCACGGCGTTTCGGATCGATACAGTGGGTCGGGCGATCCACGTTGGGATCGGGGGATATCGCCAGTGCGCTGGGCACTAGCGCCCGAGGGATTGAACCGCTCGATTCCGAATTCACGGGAGCCTATCTGTTTGAGCGATCACGACAACGTCAGACCAGCGTCAAATCCTGGCTGATGAGCGGCGAGACGGTGGTGGGTGTGGGCAACATCTATGCCTGTGAAGCCTTGTTTGCAGCGCAGGTGCATCCGAAGAAAAAAGCAGGGGCATTGAGCAAAGCGGCATGCGAGGCCTTGGCCCAGCATATCCGTCGCATTTTGCAGTCGGCAATTGCGCATGGAGGCAGCACGATTTCGGATTTCGTATCCCCCGATGGCCAGGCGGGCCGTTACGGTCAGTCCCATCAGGTCTACGGCCATGAGGGAGACCCATGCCCGCGATGTGGCCCGCATCGTGGCACGCGCATTCGGCGCATCGTTCAACAGCAGCGCAGCACGTTTTATTGCCATGGTTGCCAGCGTTAAATCGTCTACGGAATCCTTTGCCGATCAGTTACTGCATTGGCATGCCCAGCACGGTCGCCACGACCTGCCGTGGCAGACCACACCGCCAGATGCCTACCGCGTGTGGGTTTCAGAAATCATGCTGCAGCAGACCCAGGTCCAAACGGTGATCCCGTATTTCATGCGTTTTACGCAACGTTTTCCAACGGTGCATGACTTGGCACGTGCCAGCGAGCAAGAGGTCTTGGCGCTCTGGTCGGGTCTTGGCTATTACCAGCGCGCCCGAAATCTTCACGCCTGCGCCCAGACCATCGTTGCTCAACATCAGGGGGTGTTCCCGACGACGGCCGATGCCTTGGCGGGTCTGCCTGGAATCGGTCCGTCCACGGCGGCGGCCATTGCATCGACGGTGTTTCAGGAGCGGGTCGCGATTTTAGATGGCAATGTGAAGCGGGTATTGGCACGCGTTACCCGCTGCCCCCTGCCATGGGCCAGTCCCGCCATGGAGCGCGCGCTCTGGCAAGAAGCACGTCTCCGATTACCGCATTCCGCATCGCAGATGCCCCGCTACACCCAGGCCATCATGGATCTTGGTGCGACCGTGTGCCGCACCAAAACACCGTCATGCACGGTCTGCCCGGTGGCCTCGCATTGCGCTGCGTTTCAGCATGGTGAGGTGCTCGCCTATCCCGTGCCGCGACCAAAGAAAAGGATTCCCCTGCGTCATGCCTATTGGTGCGTGGTCACGGATAGACAGCATGTCTGGCTAGTCCAACATCCCACCACGGGCATCTGGCCGGGTCTGTGGGTGCCGTGGGCATTGGACCGTGATGCCTTGCCGGCGAACTGGCGTCACACGGCGACCCATCTGCGCGAAGTGATCACCATCCGTCACACCTTTAGCCACTACCGATTAGAGATCGAGGCGGGAATTCTGGATTGGCCGAATGCTCAACGCCCTCCACGGGGGGCACCGGGTCATCTTAGACGGTTCACATGGGCACAGGCCTTGGCCTTGCCACTTCCTGCGCCGGTGAAACAGCTACTGACTACGCTTTGCCCTTCTGAGAAAGCGAGCGATGCCGTACCGCGCAGGCATAGTCCCCGCTAAACAGGGCGTGCAATCGTTCGATGCAATACACCGAACGATGCTGTCCACCGGTGCACCCGATGGCCACCGTCAGGTAGCTGCGATTTTCTTCGGCATGGCGGGGCAGCCAGGTGCGCAGGTACTGCGCAATGTCGGCCACCATGTCATGGACCACGGTATGGGATTCCAGATATCGAATCACCGATGCATCGCGACCATTGAGTGCCTTTAATTCCGGCTGGTAATACGGATTGGGAAGGCATCGGGCATCGAAGACCAGATCCGCGTCCATGGGAATGCCGTCTTTGAAGGCAAATGATTGGAACAGCACGGTGAGTCGGGCGGTTTCCAGATCCAGCAGTTCTTTGACCCAACGGCGCAGCACCTGCGGTTGAAGGTCACTGGTGTCCAAGGAAATGCCCAAGGGTTCAATCTCTGCCAGAACCTCACGTTCCTTTCGGATGCAGTCCATCAGGGTCTGCACCGAGTCTTCCTCGAGCACCGAGTGATTTGCGATCTCCCGGCTCAGCGGGTGGCGTCGACGTGTCTCCGAATACCGCTGCACCAGTACATCATCACGGGCATTCAGAAAAATGACTTTTAATTCGTGGCCATTGGATCGTAAATGTTCTAGGCCCTTGGCCAGATGATCCAGCGAACCACGGGTACGGGCATCCACGGCCACGGCCAGACGAGACTGCTCTTGTTGTGCCAGCGTATCCACGGCCGACGCTAAAAACGCCACGGGCAGGTTATCAATGCAGAAGTAACCGGCATCCTCCAGCACATTCAGTGCCACCGACTTGCCGGAGCCCGACATGCCCGTCACCAGCACAATGTTCATTTCTGAGGCTCAGTGGGCGGCGCGCTGTTCATAGCGGCTTGTTGGCGCTGAACAAATTCCTGCATCGTGTCGATGCCGCGCAGGCTCAGCACCGTATTGCGCACGGCCGCCTCGGTCAGCACGGCCAGGTTGCGACCGGCCGCTACCGGAATCACCACCTTACGGATCGGCAGTCCCATGATGTCTTCCGACATCGCCTCTAAGGGCAGTCGCTCCAATTCATCAATCACACTGCGTCGAATCAAATGCACGATGAGCTTTAAACGCATTTTTCGGCGCACCGAGGTCTCGCCAAAAATCGTTCGAATATCCAATAACCCGAGTCCGCGCACTTCCAAGAGATTCTGCAAGAGCGGCGGGCAACGCCCTTCAATGGCATCGGGGGCCACCCGAATGAAATCCACCACGTCATCGGCAATCAATCCATGGCCGCGCGTGATCAACTCCAGGGCGAGCTCGCTTTTTCCCAGCCCGGATTCCCCGGTGATCAGCACTCCCATGCCCAGCACATCCATAAACACGCCATGTTTCTGGGTCTGGGGCGCCAGAACCTTGGACAACTGAACCCGCGCGATTTCAATGATCTGGCCGGCCGACACCGGCGTACGCAGCAGCGCCAAGCCCTCGCGTTCACAGGCCGCAAAGAGTTCGGCCGGCGGAATCTCATCGTCGGCAATGATGATGGCCGGCGGTTCACCGGCCAGTAATTCCGCGGTCAGGTAGCTCTTGCGCTGGGGATCCAGGCGATTGTAATAGGCCACCTCGGGTGTGCCCATCACTTGAATCCGGTTGGGGTGGATCAGATTGAGGTGGCCGATGAGATCGGCGCTCTCAGTGGACTGGCCGGCTATTTTTCGGTTCGCACCGATCTGGCCCGTCAAAAAACTAAGTTTTAACGACTCTGCGTTTTCGTCAAAGAGTGACTTAACGTCAAGCACGGGCCGGTTGCCAGGCCTCTAAGGCCTGATGGATGACCTTCGGATCCGCTTGGGTCAAGAGCGTATCGCGCATGGCGCGATCGGACAGCATCTCGGCCAGTTCCGAAAGAATTTCCAAGTGCTGTTGGGTGGCCTGCTCGGGGACCAGCAGAAACACCAGCAGGCTCACCGACTTTCCATCCGGTGCATCGAAGGCCACGGGCTCGGACAGCCGCACCAGGGCGGCGACCGCTTCCTTCAAGCCTTTGATGCGTCCGTGGGGGATGGCGATGCCTTCCCCCAGTCCGGTCGATCCCAGTCGCTCCCGGGCAAAGAGTGAGTCGAACACTTTGACTCGGGCAATGCCTTGGTTGTTTTCAAACAAAAGCCCTGCCTGCTCAAAGACACGCTTTTTGCTGCTGGCTTCAAGACCAATCATGACGTTGGTCGGGGGTAAAAGCTGGCTAATGCGGTTCATAGCTCCGCCTCGTCAATTCGAGTGGGCGGATTATAGATCGATTGCTGCGGCGCGTTAAGCTGTGCGCTGCGCCGTCGTCTGCCCCCGATGCACACCCGGGCGGTGCATTTCCTTGTACCGTACGACTTGTCGATCCAGCTTATCGGCCAAGAGATCAATGGCCGCATACAGATCGGTATGGCTGGCCTCGCAGTGAATGTCTTTGCCCGGCAGGTGCATGGTGACTTCGGCGGTCTGGTTCAACTTTTCCACTCCCAGCACCACGTGCACTTCATTAACATGATCAAAGTGTCGCCACGATCGCCCGAACTTCTGATCCACATAGTGGCGGATCGCGTCGGTGATATCGATGTGATGCCCTTTGACCGTCAAATGCATGGTGAACCTCCTTTTAGAGTTTCTTTCGTTGACTGACAGGATCAATTCTGAGCGCTTCCCGATACTTTGCAATCGTGCGCCGCGCAACTTGGACCCCTTCGTCGCCAAAACGATCCGCAATCTGTTGATCGGACAGGGGTTTTCGGGGATTTTCCTCGGTAATCCATTGTTTGATCTTGGCCCGGATCGCGGTGGACGACGCTGTGCCGCCGCCCTCGGTGGCCACATGGCTGGTGAAAAAGTACTTTAATTCGAAGGTGCCCTTGGGCGTCAGGATGTATTTGTTTGTGGTCACGCGTGAGACCGTGGACTCATGGAGATCGCAGCGCTGGGCGATCTCGCGCAGCACCAATGGCTTCATGGCCAATTCGCCCTGCTCAAAAAAGGCCTGTTGTTCATGGGCAATCGCCTGCGACACACGCAGAATCGTGTCAAAGCGCTGTTGAATATTTTTGATCACCCAGCGCGCCTCTTGCAGCTGACCGGCCATGCTGCTGGCCCGGTCGTGTTTGATCATCTCGGCATACACCGGATTGATCGCTAGTCGCGGCACGGCCGAGCTGTTCAGGCGCACTTGCCATTGACCGTTTTTGCGCCCGTTCGCTTTAAACGCAATAACATCGGGGATCACTGTTTCGGCCGCGTCTTGTGCAAAGGTATTGCCCGGTTTAGGGTTAAGTGACTGAATCAGTGCAATCGCATCACGCAGCGCTTCCCGATCGCAGCGCAATACTTTGCAAAGGTCAGCAAAGGCCCGCGCGCCGAGGGCCTCGAGCAGCGACGGATCGGCAATCATCTGCTTGGCCAGACTCACTTGCGGGCGCTCCTGATCGAGTGCCGATTCCAGACGGACACACTGCAGCATTAAACACTCCTGCAGGTGCCGGGCGCCCACGCCAATCGGATCCATGCTCTGCAATAGGGTGAGCCCTAACTGAATCTCATCCTCATCCAGGCGTTCGCCGAACAGGCCGATGAATTCTTCAGAAACGCTGGCCTCTAATTCCTCGATCGATTCCCGCAGGTAGCCATCTTCATCAATCGACTCGATCAACGTTTCCAGCCAGGTCCTATCGCGATCGGATAACGCCAGGGCGCGGGCCTGTTCATGTAAATGATCACGTAGACTCACTGGCGCGGCCTGTTGGGTCATCCAGTCATTGTCGTCATCGGCGTTGTTGTGCGTGCGTGTCCCGGTATTGCCCCAGGCCTCGGCCGTGCCGGGAAGGGGGTCGTCGTGCGCGTAAGACTCTTCGGCCCGTTCTTCACTGGCCGAAGAGTCAAGCGGTCGATCGTCCTGATCCGAGCCTGTAGCTTCGGCCGTTTCCAGTAAAGGGTTGTCGTGCAGGAATTTCTCAATCTCCTGCTCGAGTTCCGCAGTGGACATTTGCAGCAGTCGGATGGACTGCTGGAGCTGAGGCGTGAGCGCAAGCTGCTGGGATGTACGAAGACCGAGCGATGGTTTCATTCCCGCAGCCATGATTTACATCCGGAAATGTTCGCCCAGGTATACCTTGCGGACACTTTCATTAGTAACGATGTCTTGTGGCGAGCCACTCGCCAAGACAGAGCCCGCACTGATGATGTAGGCGCGGTCACAAATGCCCAGTGTCTCCCGGACGTTGTGATCGGTGATCAGTACCCCAATGCCTCGATCCTTTAGGAAACGCACAATTCGTTGAATCTCAATTACAGCGATCGGATCCACGCCGGCAAATGGTTCATCTAGCAAAATGAAACGTGGCGACGTGGCCAATGCCCGGGCAATCTCCACGCGTCGGCGTTCACCGCCCGACAATGACAAAGCCATGTTGTCCCGAAGGTGGGCAATCTGCAGGTCATTGAGCAGTGCGGTGAGCCGTGATTCGATCTCGTCGCTCGGCAGGGTCTGCCCTGAGGGCGTCATCTGTAATTCCAGAATGGCCCGAATATTGTCCGCTACCGATAGCTTTCGGAAAACCGAGGCCTCTTGTGGCAGATAGGACAGGCCCATGTGGGCACGCTCATGAATCGGCATACTTGCGAGATTCTTTCCATCCATCAGAATCTCGCCGGCATCACATCGCACTAGCCCCACAATCATGTAAAAGCTGGTGGTCTTTCCCGCCCCGTTCGGGCCGAGCAGTCCCACCACCTCGCCACTCTGGATGTGCATCGACACGTCCTGCACCACGGTGCGCCCCTTATAGGCCTTGCGCAGTCCGTGAATATCCAGTGAACGGATTGGCGTGTCCATGGCGGTTTTACTTTTTGGGGGCAGAGGGCGTGTGGACTTTGGGCATCAGGAACATGCGCGAGCGCCCTTTGCCGTCGCTGGAATCCACGGCATATTGCTCAGTGACATTGTTATACGTGAGCCGGTCTCCGGCCACGCGGTCTTTCAGCACGTCACCTTCGAGGCGTCGCATCACGGCGTTAGAGGTGAGCACTACAATTTCATCCTTCCCGTCATAGTCCACCCGCAGGCTCTCGCCTTCCATGGTTTCATTTACGCCTTCGCGTTTCTGTCGAAAGGTGGCGGGACGACCCGTCAGAATGCCGAAGTAATGACCGGCAGTGTCTTGCCACATCTCCATACGGTCTCCGCGCATCAGCAATGACCCTTTTGTGAGCACCACGTTGCCGGTAAAGACTGTGATCTGCTTTTGGTCGTCGTGATTTAACTTATCGGAGTCGATCGTGGTGGGTTTGTCGCGATCGGCTTTCTCGGCGTGAGCGGGGATCACCAATGCCGTTAGGCCGGCCATCAGTATCCATCGTGGTAGTACGCCGCTGCTCATTTCTTGCTGTCCTTGGGAACCACCATTCGCGACTCCGAGATGATATCGATTCTCTGCGTCTTTTGATCAAACCGCATGCCGATGCCTTGTAGAGTCGATAACCCACGTTGAACGAACACCGGTGCATCGGTGTCGGCCCGTTCTTCTTCAATCCAAAGGGTGGCTCTGCTGGTGGTGATGCGGGCGGGCGGCTGATTGCCAAACGCATCCCGCGCGAACACTACCTCTCCAAAAAGATCGATCCGGTTTTGGTGGTCGGTGGCCACTGCTTGGTCAGCGCGAACGATAGTTCTGGGTTTTTCCGCGGTCAGCGACAACAAAATAGGCTGATTAAGTTCGCTCCGATCTCGGCGCTCATCAAAAGTAATTTCTCTTGCGGTCAATAGGTGCTGCGGTTTGCCATGCACGTCGGTGCGAATGATTTTGGGGCCCTCTACGATGGCGTTGGGGCCCGAGGCCACTGCCGCTGTATCGCCCAACCGTCCGCGCACAAGATATTCACTCAATCCAAACGATGCCAAGGCCAACACCGTGAAGATCACAATCGAAATCAGATTGCCGACCCAGTCGGTGTTCCTCATCCGCGCGCCTTCAGAATAAAGTCGCAGCATTCGCGCACCGCCCCCATACCGCCAGAGCGGCTGGAGATCCAATGGGCGGCTGCCAACACCTCGGGCACGGCCTGGGGCACTGCGGCCGCAAAACCCACGCGCGCAAACACATCGAGATCGGGCGTGTCATCCCCCATATGCCCGCAGGTCTGGGGATCCAGTCCCGTATCCCTGACCAGCCGATCAAAGGCGGCGCCTTTGTCAGGCTCGCCTTGAAGCACGACATCAAATCCGAGCTCGTTGGCGCGCTGGATGACCGACTCGTGCGCACGACCGCTCAGCACACCAATGCGAATGCCTGCGGCTTTGAGCTGCTTTAATCCGTGCCCGTCCAGCACATGAAAGCGCTTTAGGGTCTCGCCCTGTGCAGCGTAGAACAGACCACCATCGGTGAGCACACCATCCACATCAAACAACATCCAGGTCAACCGACGTGCGCGGGCTAAGGCCGGATGATGATCAATGGATGGGTCGTGGGGCTGCATAAGGCGTTTAATCCATTTAAAGAATTTTCGATTCCAGCAGATCGTGCACGCCCACGGCGCCGAGGAGCTGGCCCTGGGCATCCACCACCAAGAGATGATTAATGCGGGTCGTGTCCATAAGATGGGCCACTTCACTGGCAAGCCGCTGCGGGTCGATCGTGCGCGGATATTTGGTCATCACATCATCGATCACCATCGTGCGGACATCAATGCCCTGGGAGAGTACGCGCCGCAGATCCCCATCGGTAAAAATACCAATCGCCTGATGGCTCTGGTTGACCACGGCCGTCATGCCCATGCGCTTGGCACTGATCACCCTGAAGGCATCGGTCACCAGTGTTCCGCTGGTCACCACAGGCAGCTGATCGTCTTTGCGCATCACGTCTTCTACCCGCACCAGGAGCTTTCGGCCAAGACTGCCACCGGGGTGTGAGCGCGCAAAATCCTCGGCGCTGAACCCGCGAAGATCCAAGAGCACTAACGCCAATGCGTCGCCGAGCGCCAAGGCCGCCGTGGTGCTGGCCGTGGGGGCCAGATTAAGCGGACAGGCTTCGGTTTTGACCGACGCATTCAAATGCAGGTCTGCAATCTTTGCAAGACTCGACTCGGGGTTGCCAGTAATGGCCATCAGGGTGGCGCCGAGTCGCTTGATGTGGGGCGCAATTTCGGCGAGCTCTTCGGTTTCGCCGGAGTTAGAAAAGGCAAGCACGACATCATTCGCCTGGATCATCCCCAGGTCACCATGGCGTGCCTCACCGGGGTGCACAAACAGTGCTGGGGTGCCGGTGGAGGCCAGAGTGGCGGCCACCTTGCGGGCCACGTGCCCCGATTTGCCCATGCCGGAGACGACCACACGGCCTGTGCAGGCCAGTATGGTTTGTGCGGCCATCACCATCTGTTGATCAAGCTGATCCAGCAGACCCAAGACCGCATCGGCCTCGATCCGCAAAACTTCTCGGGCCCGCTGAAACACTTTTTCCGATAATTTCGAATCTGCCATTGCTACACTCACCCCTATGAGCAGCCAGTGTAGCAAAGGGTTTAAGCAAACTTCATACCACCTATGGAATCACTCTTAGGCGTCATTGTCGCGCTGCTGGCAGTCTCCGTGGGGGTGGTCACGGCGGCCCGCGCCCTGAAACTGCCCCCCTTGGTGGGCTACCTGATGGTCGGGCTCTTGCTCGGACCGCATGCACTGGGGCTGGCCCCCGACACCGACGTCACCCGTTGGTTGGCTGAAATCGGAGTGGTGTTTCTGATGTTCTCGATTGGCCTGGAATTCAGCCTGCCGAAGCTGCGTGCGATGCGCAACTTAGTCTTTGGGCTCGGCGGCGTCCAGGTCGGACTCACCATGGGCCTGGTCGTGGCCGGTGTAATGCTCACCGAATCCTGGCATGGCATGTCCTGGCAGGCAGGCGTCGCCCTGGGCGGGGCGATGGCCATGTCCTCCACGGCGATGGTGATGCGATTGGCCAGCGATCGGGGCGAAGTGGAGTCGGCCCATGGTCGACCGGTCGTGGGCGTGCTGCTTTTTCAGGATCTGGCCGTGGTGCCGTTATTGGTGCTGATTCCCGCGTTGGCGGGTCTGGGCGCTGTTGGGGATGTCAGCATCACGGCCGCACTTGGCCTCGCCATGGGCAAATCGGTCTTGGTGCTGGCAGTGGCGCTTCTGGTGGGGCAGCGTGTGGTGCGCCCCTGGCTCACGGTGGTGGCCAAACGCAAGTCGCAGGAATTATTCACGCTCAACGTGTTGCTGATGACGCTGGGATTGGCCTGGGTGACCGAGCATGCGGGCCTTTCCTTGGCTTTGGGCGCGTTTCTGGCGGGCATGCTGATTTCCGAGACCGAGTACCGCTATCAGGTGGAGGCAGATGTCAAACCCTATCGTGATGTCCTGATGGGACTGTTTTTCATCTCGGTGGGGATGCTGTTGGATTTTTCGGTCTTGACCGAGCAGTGGGCCCTGATTGCACTCCTGGTGCTCGGGCCCATGGTGTTGAAGTTCGTGGTGATTGCGGGACTGGCCAAACTATTTCGAGTGGCCGCGGGGCCGGCACTCAAATCGGGGCTTTGGTTATGTCAGGCCGGCGAATTCGGTTTTGTCTTGCTGGATCCGGTGGGGCTTAACGGCATCATCCCGCCCGAGGTTCTGCAACCGGTGCAGGCCTCCATGGTGATCTCCATGTTGCTCGCCCCATTCATCATCGATCAGAGTGATCGATGGATCCTGCGCCTGGTGCGTAATGAATGGTTTTCGCGATCCCTGGAAATCCATCGGATTGCGGCGCAGACCATGGGCTCGGATCGCCATGTGATCGTCTGCGGGTTTGGCCGTTGTGGTCAGAACCTGGCCCAGATGTTGGATGCGGAGCACATCTCCTATGTCGCGTTGGACCTGGATCCCCAGCGTACCCGTGATGCGGCAGCGGCCGGACAGTCGGTGGTCTTTGGTGATGCTGCCCGTCGTGAAACCCTGCTTGCCGCGGGACTGCACCGCGCCACGACCTTGGTCATCACGTATGCCGATCGCACCTCGGCCGTGCATGTGATCAATACGGCCCGCGCACTTGCGCCCGCGCTTCCGATTGTCGTGCGCTCACGTGACGATGGCGATCTGGATTCTTTGCGGGCGGCAGGGGCTACGGAAGTGATCCCCGAGGTGGTCGAGGGCAGCCTGATGCTGGCCTCTCATGCACTGGCCCTGGCGGGTGTTCCCTTGCACCGGGTGCTGCGTCGGGTGCGCGAGGTGCGCGACAGTCGCTACGCCTTGCTGCGCGGTTATTTTCATGGATCGACCGACGATGCCAACGAGCGTGGTACCGATGTGCTGTTGAAGTCGTTTCCGGTTCCGGCCACGTCCCGCGTGGTGGGGCGTTTGCTCTCCGACCTAGGATTGTCTGCACTTGGCGTGGAGGTCAACAGCATTCGGCGCGGCCGTGAGCGAATTACCGTAAATGATGCGGTGATGCTCGCTGCCCACGATGTCGTGGTGATGCGGGGATCCTCCGAGGGCCTGGCCATGGCCGAAGAAGTACTGAGCGGCAAATCTCAATAGAATAAAGTCACTTTGTCCGTATCCACCGCCCTTTCCACCGAATCCGTGCCGGTTGTTGCCTTCCGAAATCTTCATTTTGGTTACGGGGAACGTCGCGTGATCGACACTGTGTCCTTTGAGATTCCGCGTGGTTCGGTGGTCGCCCTGATGGGCGGTTCGGGCGTGGGTAAAACCACACTGTTGCGTCTGATCAGCGGCTTGGTCGCACCGAACGCGGGTACGGTCGAGGTGTTTGGCCGCGCCCTGAATCGACAAGATCGCCACGCCTTGTTTGAGACGCGCCGCCGCATGGGACTCTTATTTCAGTTCGGCGCCTTGTTCACCGACCTCACGTGTTTTGAAAACGTGGCTTTTCCATTGCGCGAGCACACCAATCTGTCGGAATCCATGATCCACGACATGGTGATGTTAAAACTCGAGTGCGTCGGGTTGCGTGGGGCGGCGGAGTTAAAGCCCGCCGAAATCTCCGGTGGTATGGCCCGTCGCGTAGCGCTTGCCCGCGCCATCGCCTTAGACCCAGAATTAATCTTGTATGACGAACCCTTTGCAGGTTTGGATCCCATATCCCTGGGTGTCACGGCGAATCTAATTCGAGAACTTAACTCGGTATTGGGGGCCACCTCGGTGGTGGTCACGCACGACGTGGCCGAAACCTTCAAGATTGCGGATCGAATTCTGGTGTTCTCACCGTCGACCACCGGGGCGCAGTTAATCGCCCAAGGCACGCCGCAGGAGCTCCAGGCCAGTGGCGATCCGTTTGTGCGGCAGTTTCTTGATGGTCAGGTGGATGGTCCGGTACGTTTTCACTATCCCGCCACGCCGATTGCCCAGGCCTTCGGGTTGGACAAGTCACGATGACGGCGATATCCAACTGGATCGCCGCGATCGGAGCGGCCTTTCTGGGTGTTGTGGCCAGTCTGGGCGTGTTTGCGAGATTGTTGGGCCAGCTCGTGGTGCGCACGCCGGCGATTTTGCGCCGACCGCGTTTGATTGCCGCCCAAGTCCATTTTCTGGGCAATCATTCCTTGGCCATCATTTTGGTGGCGGGTCTTTTTGTTGGATTGGTTCTGGGATTGCAGGGGTATTACACCCTGCGCCGCTATGGCTCGGAAGAGGCGCTTGGATTGTTGGTGGCGTTGTCGTTGGTGAGAGAATTAGGCCCGGTGATTTCAGCCCTTCTGTTTGCGGGGCGCGCGGGCACATCGCTTACGGCCGAGATTGGCCTGATGAAGGCGGGCGAGCAACTCTCGGCCTTGGAGACCATGGCCGTGGATCCACTCTCGCGTGTTTTAGGCCCGCGGTTTTTGGGTGGCCTGATCGCCGTGCCGCTCTTGGCGGCGCTCTTTTCCGCGGTAGGGGTGATCGGCGGCTGGCTAGTCGGGGTAGTGTTGATCGGTGTGGACCCAGGGGCCTTCTGGTCGCAAATGTCCGATGGAGTGGATTTCTGGGATGACATTGTTAACGGCGTGATTAAAAGCCTGGTGTTTGGGGTAACCGTCACCCAGGTGGCCTTAATGCAGGGCTACGAATCAAAGCCCACGCCGGAAGGGGTGGCCAGGGCGACCACGCTCACCGTGGTGGTGGGATCGTTGGCGGTGTTGGGATTAGACTTTGTGCTCACCGCGCTGATGTTTGGGGAGATGTGATGCAAGGCCGAACTTTAAATCTTGCTGTGGGCGCCTTTGTGCTCCTGGGAATACTGGCGCTGTTATTCATGGCCTTGCAGGTCAGTAATCTCAGCGGCGTCGCCAATGGCAGCACCTATGAGGTCAAAGCCTACTTTGACAATATCGGCGGATTAAAACCCCGCGCGGCGGTCAAGAGTGCCGGCGTGGTGGTGGGGCGCGTGCGCGCTATCCGATTCGATGATCAGCAGTACCAGGCCTTGGTCCTGTTGGATCTGGATGCCCGTTATCGCTTTCCCAAGGACAGCTCGATCAAAATTCTCACCTCGGGTCTCTTGGGGGATAACTACATCGGCTTAGAGCCGGGTGCAGAAGAGGAGATGCTCAAGGCCAACGATCGCATTCGCATGACCCAATCGGCCGTCGTGCTGGAAAATCTGATCTCACAGTTTTTGTACAACCGGCCATCGGATCCTTCGAGCGCCAAGTGATGCTTTTCATCAAGCGTGCCCTGTTGGCACTGACCGTGGCGATCGCTGCCGGATGCGCGTCGTTACCGGCCGGCCATACCGAGGATCCGCGTGACCCCTGGGAGCGCTACAACCGCGCCATGTTTGAATTCAATGATGGCGTGGATCGTGCGGTGTTAAAGCCGGTCGCAGAGGTGTATCGGGACTATGTGCCCGATGTGATTCAAACGGTCCTAAGAAACTTCTTTGGCAATCT
>JACCDI010686162.1_pt1 | contig 16468 bp, 15 predicted proteins | sample 7442791 | NCBI WGS metagenome assembly JACCDI01 (sample SAMN15323434, study PRJNA562643) | freshwater metagenome | isolation source: river surface water | place: USA:Blue River Watershed | collected 2017-08-15 | reverse complement strand
TGGTTGAACCATAAAAACCTGCACCTACAACGGTGACTTTCTTTGCCATGGCGATTCCTTTGAGCGTATTAAGGTTTATCTTGATATCGAGAGAACTCTACAACCCCTTGGGAAGGGCGATTGCCAGGCCAAAGAGTACAAGGGCAATGGCTAGCGGCAGGTATCGCTCAATTTTTCGTTGCCTCCATTGTGCGAGGGCAATCACAGCGGTTCCGGCCGAAATGATCAAAGCTCCGGTGCGAACAAAACCTGCAATTCCGGCTATGACACCGAGCGCAATTGCTACGTAAGCCACACGCAGTTGGAGTTGGTTTATCGCTCGCATGCATCGACCACATTCATCAAGAGCATGGCGCGAGTCATTGGCCCAACTCCACCTGGCATCGGTGCAACATAGGCAGCAACATCTCTGACTGAAGAATCGACATCACCAAGTAAACCTTGAGCAGTCCGCGAGATACCAACATCGATGACGGTTGCTCCCTGCTTAATGAAATCTGACTTCAAAAAATGTGCCTGACCGATTGCTGCAATAACAATATCTGCACGCTTTGTATGTGCTAACAAATCTTTTGTTCCTGTATGAGTGAGCGTGACGGTCGCATTCTCTTGCTTGCGCGAGAGCAGAAGTCCAAGAGGTCTACCCACTGTTTGCCCACGTCCAATGACAACGACTTCCGCACCTGCAAGCGGAATCTTGTAATGGTTGATGAGCTCTACAATTCCGCGAGGAGTACATGGCAATGGAGCTGGATATCCAGCAACCAGTCTTCCTAAATTAATTGGGTGTAAACCATCAGCATCCTTCGCTGGATCAATCGCTTCCAAAATTATCTGAGTATTTATTGCCTGAGGAAGTGGTAGTTGCACGATATAGCCCGTGCACTCTTTGGCAGCGTTAAGGTCCTTAATCGCGGCTAACACATCTGCTTGAGTTGCAGTTTGTGGTAAATCCACGCGGATGGAATTTATTCCGACTTCTTGGCAATCGCGGTGCTTGCCAGTGACGTATGAATGTGAGCCTGGGTCATCTCCAACAAGTACAGTGCCAAGTCCGGGAGTGATCCCACGGGCTTTTAGGGATGATGTGCGCTGCGCTAGATCACCTTTAATAGAGGCAGCGAGAGCCTTTCCATCCAGAATTTGTGCGCTGCTCATGACCACATCCTATTGTGTGCTTTACGCGTGTGAGAAATGTCGAGTATTGGTAAAGAACATCGCGACTCCTGCCCGCTCCGCAGCCGCAATGACTTCTTCGTCACGCACGCTGCCGCCTGGTTGCACTATTGCAACAACCCCAGCAGAAGTAAGGATTTCTAAACCATCTGCAAATGGAAAGAAGGCATCAGATGCCGCAACGCTATTGCGAACACGATTGCCTGCGCGATCAACTGCAAGTCTTGCTGAATCAACTCGATTAACTTGACCCATTCCAATGCCAACTGCAGCACCGTTATGTGCCAGTAAAATTGCATTGCTCTTCACTGCGCGGACAGCGCGCCATGCAAACTGCAAATCAGCAAGTACTTCTGGAGATACGGGCGCACCTGTCACCTGTCGCCAATTTTTTGCATCATCACCTTCTGCGTTAATCAGATCAGTTTCTTGTACAAGCGCTCCCCCAGATACTGGTCGAATCTCTAGCGGCGAGATTCGGGTGACGGGACAGGTCAAAATTCGAATGGAGGGCTTAGCCTTTAAAATTTCTAAGGCAGCGCTTTCATAGGATGGCGCAATGATGACTTCGGTAAAGACCTCTGAAACAAGAGTTGCCATGGCTCCTGTTACTTCACGGTTTGCCGCAATTACCCCGCCGAAAGCTGACACTGGATCGCATGAATGAGCCTTTGCATAAGCATCTGCAATATCCGCACCAATCGCCACACCACATGGATTTGCATGTTTAATAATCGCAACGCTTGGTTGCTCATGATCCAAAACGGCACGCCAAGCTGCATCAGCATCGGTGTAATTATTAAATGACATCTCTTTGCCGTGTGATTGGACTGCGTTGACAATTCCTTGAGGTCCACCTCTATAGATGGCGGCTTTCTGGTGCGGATTTTCTCCGTAGCGTAATGAATTCTGGCGGTGGTAAATCATTCCAAACCAATCAAGATCTTCCATCTGATAACTAATGGTGGAGCCGAGCCAACTAGCGATAGTGAGGTCATATTCCGCCGTGGTTCTAAATACTTCAAGTGCTAATCGCTTGCGCTCTTGGTCAGTAAACCCACCGGCTTGTAACGCTGCGATTGCCTCGTCGTACTGCGACTCCTGGCAGAGCACAGCTACCGAACCATGATTTTTGGCCGCTCCACGCAACATCGAAGGGCCACCGATATCAATTTGTTCAATACATTCTGCAAAATCAGCACCTGATGCAAGCGTTGCCGCGAAGGGATAAAGATTAATAACAACTAAATCAAAGGGTGCAATATCAAGTTCATGAAGAGCCGAAAGGTGGTCTGGATTATTCTGATCGGCCAAAATTCCAGAGTGGATGCGCGGGTGTAACGTTTTTACGCGGCCACCCATAATTTCTGGAAATCCCGTGTAAGCGCTGACTTCAGTAACTGAGATACCAGCGTCAGCAAGCACTTTCGCTGTAGAACCAGTTGAGAGAATTTCAACTCCAGCTGCTTGTAAGGCGTAGCCGAGTTCTAGCAACCGACTCTTTTCGTAAACACTTACCAGAGCGCGTCGTATCGGCTTGCGATTAGCCATTGCTTATCTCCTCAATAATTTGAATCGAGCTGTGGAAGCAGTGATGCAATGGTCGCGACTATGAGACCTCTTTCGGCAATCTTAATGCGCTCATGGAGCGACTCCTCGGTATCGCCTGGCAAAACCTTTACCTTCTCCTGCGCGATGATGGGCCCAGTATCGACACCCGCATCAACCCAATGGATCGTGGTTCCTGTTTCGCTCGCACCAGCGGCTAGGGCATCGCGGACTGCATGTGCCCCCGGGAATTCAGGTAGGAGAGCGGGGTGGCTATTGATGATGCGAAACTTATCGGTGATGCGATGGGAGAGGATTCGCATAAAGCCAGCAGAGATAACTAAATCCGGTCGAAGCGCTGCAATCAGCGTTTCTAACTCACGATCCCATTCGCCACGATCTGGCAACATGGGAATAGTAAAAGTTTCAATCTTGGCGCGTTCTGCGCGTTTTAATACCTCTGCATCTTTCTGATCTGAAATTACTGCGACGATATCAGCGGAAATTTTCCCTGTTATCTGAGCATCAAAGATTGCTTGGGCCAGTGTTCCGCTACCAGATGCCAGAATTACTAAACGCTTCATAGCTCAGCCTTGGGCCTGGGAGCGCTTATTCATAAAGAAGGTCATAATTGCAGCGCCAATTCCGATTTCTAAGGCGAGCGATACAACCAATTTCCAGATAGAGACACCCATGGCGCCCATTTCTGCAGTTATCAGAGAACCGCTTGCCAAATATCCCAGCAGCGCAGCAATGGTAATTGTGAAGATATAACTCTGAATCAGAGTTTGAATCCCGTAATTCAGTGACCATCGCGCAAGGAGTACACCGAGACCCACAAAGAAAAGAATTCCGATGAGAGCAAGTGGTTGTCGCCCGGTTGGCAGCGCACCAAGAAGTGGTAGCGCTGGAATTTGTCCAAGCTCATACCACCACGGAGAAATAATCGTATCTGCACCAACCGCCAATCCAGTGCCCGAGAAATATGCAACAGCCGCAACTGCTGCATTTGGTAGATAGAGAATATTTAAGAGGAGGAGTAATACCCCACCAAAGATGCCAGGCTGAAGAGCGACTGTGATGTTCTTTACTTGAGAAAAATTAAGGGCAAGAAGTAATGCGGTTACTAGTAGACCACTTCCCACCATAAGTGCGCTGATTCGTAACGCAATGCGAAGAGAGCGAGATGGGTTAATACGATAACCAGCAGTGAGTGTTGCAATCAGTGCGAGAAAGAATCCAAATACAGGAGCGAGATACCACTGTGGAGTAACGCTAGGCGAGCTGCTCACAAATGCCAGCAAGGTCAAGAGCGCTGCATACAAAGTGGAGAAAATGGCGCGGACTTGATTGATGTCATGGAAGTCGCCTTGCAATCGATCAATCGCGCGATTAAATGCCGATCTGATCACCAAGAAAGGTAGGACAAGACCGCCTAATGGTAAGTAGGTCAGATAGCCAGGAAGTGATGTTGGCGGAAGAGCCAATTGGAAAGGAAGGTGATGCGCCCCCAACCAGATCCACACTGCGCCACGGATCGGATCTGAGGTTCCTCCGCTTGCACTGCCTGCGGTTGCCCACGCAACAAGTGCGATGAAAGAGAATGGAAGTAAGAGAGTGGCAGCGCTTCGTAGGACGTGTGACAACGAGACCGAGAGGACGCGTTGCATAGTTGTTTTATCGGCCTAGTAGACCGCGCATCAGTTGCGCTGTTTCGCTGGGAGTCTGTCCAACTTTTACACCAGCTGCCTCCAGCGCATCTTTCTTGGCTTGAGCAGTTCCTGAAGAGCCAGAGACGATTGCGCCGGCATGCCCCATGGTCTTACCTTCAGGAGCGGTAAAGCCAGCAACATAACCAACAACAGGTTTACGAACATACTCAGCAATAAAGGCAGCAGCACGTTCTTCTGCATCCCCGCCAATTTCGCCAATCATGACAATAGCTTCAGTTTCTGGATCATCTTGGAATGCGCGGAGGCAATCAATATGAGTAGTTCCAATAACTGGGTCACCACCAATACCTACTGCAGTAGAAAATCCGATGTCACGAAGTTCGTACATCATCTGATAAGTCAAGGTTCCTGATTTAGAGACGAGTCCGATAGGACCACGCTTTGTGATATCGCTAGGAATAATTCCAACATTCGACTGCTCTGGGCTAATGAGTCCTGGACAGTTTGGCCCGATGATTTGAGTCTTTCCCTTTTGTAAGGAATAAGCATAGAAGAACGCTGAATCGTGGACTGGAATACCTTCTGTAATAACAACCACGAGAGGCATCGCTGCATCAATAGCATCGATGACCGCAGCCTTAGCAAACTTTGGTGGGACGAAAACTACTGAAACGCTCGCTCCTGTTGCTGACATTGCTTCAGCGACGGTGTTAAAAACAGGCAGTGATGTGCCGTCGATATCTACTACCTGCCCACCTTTGCCTGGCGTAACTCCACCAACGACTTTGGTGCCAGATGCCAACATGCGACGTGTGTGCTTGGTGCCTTCAGAACCAGTCATTCCTTGAACGATTACTTTGCTTGCAGAATTAATAAAGATAGACATTACTTTGCCGCCAATTCTGCAGCGCGTGATGCTGCTCCATCCATAGTTTCAGCTTGCTCTACCAGCGGATGGTTAGCAGCGTTAAGAATCGCACGTCCTTCGAGAACGTTGTTACCGTCGAGGCGCACCACAATTGGCTTTGTCGCCTTGGGGCCTAAGAGTTCGAGCGCTTGCACAATGCCATTTGCAACGGCATCACATGCAGTGATGCCACCGAAGACATTTACAAATACGCTCTTTACATCAGGATCGCCCAAAATAATTGAGAGACCGTCAGCCATAACCTGAGCTGATGCTCCCCCACCAATATCGAGGAAGTTTGCTGGGCGCATCCCGCCAAATTTTTCGCCCGCATACGCAACTACATCGAGCGTAGACATCACCAAACCTGCGCCATTTCCGATGATTCCTACTTGTCCGTTATCAAGCTTTACGTAATTCAAGCCCTTTTCTTTGGCAGCTGCTTCAAGTGCATTCGCTGCAGCATGATCCACAAGTGCCTCGTGGCTCGGTTGACGAAATTCTGCATTTTCATCAAGCGTGACTTTTCCATCAAGGGCCACGATGCGGCCATCTTCTGTCTTCACAAGCGGATTTACTTCAACAAGAGTTGCATCTTCAGATTGAAATGTTTCCCACAGTTTTACGAGTACATCAGCAACCTGGTCTGCTACATCGCCGGGGAACTGTGCCTGCGCAACAATCTCTTTAGCTTTAGCCAAAGAGATTCCTTCGACTGCTGAAACAGGAACCTTTGCTAATTTCTCTGGTGCGGTATGCGCAACTTCCTCAATATCCATTCCACCAGCAACAGATGCCATCACTAAAAAAGTGCGGTTTGAGCGATCGAGCAAAATTGAGACGTAATATTCATCGACGATTGGTGCTGCTTGCGCAATCATCACTTTATGTACTGTGTGGCCTTTGATATCCATGCCGAGAATCGCTCCGGCTTTTTCAAAAGCATCGCTGGCATCGCTGGCTAGCTTTACGCCACCTGCTTTTCCGCGACCACCAACTTTGACCTGCGCCTTAACGACGACTTTTCCACCCATTTTGGCTGCGGCATCGCGCGCTTCTTCAGCAGTTGTTGCAACAGCTCCTTGTAAAACGGGAACGGTGTGCTTTTCAAAGAGATCGCGTGCTTGGTATTCGTAGAGATCCACTAATTGCTCCTCATGGGTGCGACTGACCAGACTGGTGGTGCTGACCTGGGGCAATCTTAAGTGGTTATTTTAAAGAGGCGTAACAGGGGCATAACGGAGCAAGAGGCGTTTATCGCCGTACTGCCCGAAGTTGATAGTCGCCTCTGCTTTATCACCATCACCGGCAAGGGCGACTACTGTGCCGAGGCCGAATGTGTCATGTGACACACGCTGTCCCACTGCAAGTTCCATCGCAACTGATTTCTTTCCAGTTGCACGAGGTGGTGGCGCTGAAGGAATTCGCGATTTCTTAAGTGTCGAAGTTGAGAAGCTGGAGCGAGTTTCATTCTTCCACTCAATGAGTTCGGCGGGAATTTCGTCGAGAAAACGTGAAGCTGGGTTGTAACGAGGTGACCCAAAGGTAAGTCTGTATTCAGCGCGCGAAATATAGAGGCGCTTCTCAGCACGCGTTAACCCAACATATGCCAGTCGACGTTCTTCTTCAATTTCGCGGGGGTCATCCAATGTACGCGCATGCGGAAAGATTCCATCTTCCATGCCCGTGAGAAAGACCGTGGGAAATTCCAATCCTTTTGCTGTATGCAGTGTCATCAAAGTGACAACTCCCCCATGATCACCGTCAGGTTTATCGGGTATCTCATCTGCATCTGCGACCAAAGAAACTTTCTCAAGAAACCCAGAGAGCGAAATTTCCTCGTCTTCTCCTAGCTCCTCAAATGGTCGCTCTTCGTATTCCATTGATGCCGAGACAAGTTCTTGCAAGTTCTCAACACGTACTTCATCCTGTGGATCTTTACTATTTTCAAGTTCCGTCAATAGTCCAGATTGCTCTAGTACCGCCTCGATAATTACTGATGGTTTGGTCTTTGCCTCTACTAACGTTTGCAAGGCGATAAGCATCTGAGTGAATGTGGTAATCGATTGTGCTGCCTTATTAGGGACGCCGCTTGCTTCCTGGACGCGCAGCAAGGCGTTCCAGAATGAGATTCCCTGGGCGCTGGCAAATGCCTCAACCTCTTCCAGGGCTCGGTCGCCAATACCGCGTTTGGGTAAATTGATGATACGTCGCAGCGATACCTCATCATCAGGATTAGCAAGTACTCGTAAATATGCCAGTAAATCCTTAACTTCTTTCCGTTCATAGAAGCGAAGTCCACCTACGACCTTGTAGGGAATAGCTGCGCGCATAAATATTTCTTCAAAGATACGAGATTGCGCATTGGTGCGATAAAAGACTGCGGTATCGCCCGGATTTGAAATTCCTTGATCCTGCAAGCTACGTATCTCGGATTTAACAAATTCTGCCTCGTCATATTCAGATTCAGCTATGTATCCAGTAAGCGGAGCGCCCGAACCAGCATCAGACCATAGATTCTTTTCCTTGCGTGATTCATTCTTGGTGATTACTGCATTCGCTGCGTTGAGGATATTTTGCGTAGATCGATAGTTTTGTTCGAGTAGAACTGTCGTTGCGTTTGGATAATCCACTTCGAACTGCAAGATATTTCGAATCGTGGCGCCACGAAAGCCATAGATTGATTGGTCGGCATCTCCCACAACGCAGAGTTCAGCCATAGGAAAGCCATCGCCCTCGTCGCCGGTGAGCTCTTTGATTAAGACATACTGAGCATGGTTGGTATCTTGATACTCATCTACCAAGATGTGGCGAAAGCGTGATCGAAAACGCGCCTTTGCTTCGGGGTGCTTCTGTAAGACCTGCACAGTCTTCATAATCAGGTCATCAAAATCCATAGCGTTGGCTTGTTGTAATCGTTTTTCATACATTGTGTAGACATCAGCGACGATGGTCTCAAATTGGTTGGTGGCCTTACTGAGGTACTCATATGGAGTTTGTAACTCATTCTTGGCGTTAGAAATGAGATGTTGAAATTGGCGAGCGGGATAACGCTTGGCATCCAAGTTCAGAGTCTCCATAACCCGTGAAATGAGTTTCTGCGAATCTGCAGAGTCGTAGATGCTGAATGAGCTGCTATATCCCAATCTTTCGACCTCTTGTCGCAACATGCGAACACATGATGAGTGAAAGGTAGAGACCCACATTGATTTCGCGATAGGGCCAACTAAGTCAGCTACGCGTTCTTTCATCTCGCCTGCTGCTTTATTGGTAAAGGTGATAGCCAGAATTTCATAAGGCCGAACTTCGCGTCGCGCCATGATGTAGGCGATGCGTCGCGTCAATACGCGCGTCTTTCCCGAACCTGCACCTGCAACAACGAGAAGTGGTGATCCTGCATGTGCCACTGCCTTCTGTTGCTCGGGATTGAGTCCCTCAAGCAATGGGTCGGTCGCAGTCATGGCGGGCAGTCTATTAGGCTTCACCCACACGAGAAGATAAAGGTGAGTTGTGGAACCAATAGCAGATTCTGAAATCAAGCGAGTCCTGGTGGTCAATGCCCATCCTGACGATTCTGACTTTGGAGCATCGGGAACTATTGCGCAATGGGTTCAACAAGGAATCACTGTCTCATATGTGCTCTGCACCAACGGTGATCAAGGCGGCGAAGCATCGAAATACTCTCGCGAAGAAATGCCAGCTGTGCGCCAACGCGAGCAGCGCGCAGCATGTGCAGCGCTCGGCATTAGCGATGTCACTTTCTTAAATTATGTTGATGGCCATCTCGAGCCAACTTTGCAACTTCGTAAAGATATTGTGCGCCAAATTCGACGCGTCCAACCCGATCGCATTGTCTGCCAATCACCAGAACGTAACTGGGAACGTATTGGTGCTAGCCACCCAGATCATTTAGCCGCTGGTGAAGCGACTATTCAAGCGGTGTATCCCGATGCACGAAATCCGTATGCCTTTACCGATCTATTGGAGAAAGAGAATCTGCAACCGTGGAAGGTGCGTGAAGTGTGGATGCAAGGACATGCACATCCAGATCATTTCGTTGATATAACTGACACATTCCATTTCAAAATGGCAGCGCTCAGAGAGCACGCTTCACAAACTGGCCATATGGATAATCTGGAAGAGATGTTGCGTGAATGGGGTCAACGTAACGCCGGTATTGGTGGTCTTCCCGAAGGTCGTATCGCCGAAGCTTTTAAAATCGTTAATACTGATTAACGGGCAGTTGCTCTCACAATTTCTACCATCTGAATTGGATAACCATCTGGCGCATACATAGCTTGGGTACCGCTCATCTTGTAGGCCCCGACTTCACCAATTTTCTGCACTAAATCAAGGCCCTTGGTGATCTTTCCCCAGATGGTGTATTTCGGAGGAAGTTGAGTATCGCCATAGACCAAGAAGAATTGGGAACCGTTTGTCTTTGGTCCAGAGTTAGCCATCGCAACTGTTCCGGCCGGATAATTATTGGCAACATTTGCGGGTAGATTTTCATCGACATATCCCTGCCACCCAGCTGGAGAACCGCTACCACTGAGCGTCGGATCTCCGCATTGCAAGACGAAAATTCCTTGTGTGGTCAAACGATGGCAGAGCGACTTGTTGTAATAACCGGCGCGCGCTAGCGCTGAGATTGCGCTAACAGTTACTGGCGCCTTAGACCCCAACATTTCAATCACAATATCGCCACAATTAGTTTTGAGAGTGAGCGTCTTGGTAGTTGGCTTTGCTGAAGCAGCTGGTTGCTTTACCTTGACGGGAATCTTTCCTTTGGCGGTGGCAGTTTTACAACCTGGAACCGTGACAGGACGCTCTGCAGCAACGGTCGGTGTGGCCGTGATCGTTGTTGCTGCAGCAAACGCGAAAGCAACTATTGCTACCTTTACGGTTTTAAACATCTCCGACTTCCTATTCCCATTCAATTGTTCCAGGAGGTTTGCTCGTGATGTCGAGGACGACTCGATTTACTTCACGAACCTCGTTGGTGATTCGAGTAGATATCTTCTCAAGAACTTCATACGGAATGCGAGACCAATCAGCTGTCATGGCGTCTTCGCTAGATACCGGACGCAACACAATCGGGTGCCCGTAGGTTCGCCCGTCTCCTTGTACTCCCACGCTGCGCACATCAGCGAGCAGAACAACTGGACATTGCCAGATTATGCGATCGAGTCCAGCAGCCTTGAGCTCTTCGCGGGCAATGACATCTGCCTCTCGCAGAATATTGAGTCGAGTTTGAGTGACTTCTCCGATGATGCGGATTCCTAATCCAGGACCAGGAAATGGTTGGCGCCAGACGATGGATTCGGGAAGGCCAAGTTCCAGGCCAACTTGGCGAACTTCATCTTTAAAAAGAGTGCGAAGTGGTTCGACTAGGGTGAATTTCAAATCCTCGGGTAGTCCGCCTACATTGTGATGTGACTTGATATTGGCGGTACCGGTTCCTCCTCCCGATTCAACAACATCAGGATAGAGAGTTCCTTGCACTAAGAATTCAACGTCGCCACCGGATGCAATATCGCGCGCAGCTTTTTCAAAGGAGCGGATAAATTCCCGCCCAATAATCTTTCGCTTCTCTTCTGGGTCGGTAACTCCAGCAAGTGCTTGTAAGAATTGCTCCACCGCGTCCACTACAACAAGTTCGATGCCAGTTGCTGCAACAAAATCTTTCTGAACTTGTTCTGATTCACCGGTGCGCAGCAGACCATGATCAACAAAGACACAGGTGAGTTGTTTGCCCACTGCGCGCTGCACAATCGCTGCTGCAACTGCTGAATCAACACCTCCAGAGAGACCACAGATAACTCGCTTATCTCCAATCGCTGCCTTTGCCTTCGCAACTTCATCTTCAGCGATATTTGCTGTTGTCCAAACAGGCTTACATCCTGCGATATTGATGAGCCAATTCTGCAAAATTGCTTGCCCATGTTCGGTATGTAGAACTTCTGGGTGAAATTGCACCCCCGCTAATTTGCCTGATGCATCTTCAAAGGCAGCAATCGGTGTATCAGCTGTTGCTGCACTGACTGTAAAACCATCGGGTGCTTGCGAAACAGCATCACCGTGTGACATCCACACTGATTGCGATTCCGGCAATCCCGCAAAGACCTTTGAACCTGATTTCACTGACAGAGGGGTGCGTCCAAATTCAGATTTGCCGGTCTGCGCAACTACACCTGATAAAGCTGCGGCCATTGTTTGAAATCCGTAACAAATACCGAAGACAGGAATTCCCAACTCAAAAATTGCAGGATCAATTTTCGGCGCATGATCGGCATATACAGAAGAAGGACCACCAGAAAGAATGATGGCTTCCGGGCTTTTGGCGCCTACTTCTGCTGCAGTTATCGAAGATGGAACAATCTCTGAGTAAACCTTTGCCTCGCGAACTCGTCGTGCAATCAACTGCGCATACTGTGCGCCAAAATCAACAACCAGTACACCGTGGCTAGCGGCCATGAATAACCACGTCTACGCGCTGGAAAGACTTCACATCGGAGTAACCACAGGTTGCCATCGCGCGGCGCAACGCACCGAAGAGATTCATCGATCCATCAGAAGTGTGGGACGGTCCAACCAGAATTTCTTCTAGTGACCCAACTGTGCCAACGTTAACGCGTGCACCGCGAGGAAGTTCTGGGTGGTATGCCTCAGATCCCCAGTGCCAACCAAGTCCTGGGGATTCAACTGCTTTAGCCAGAGCCGAACCCATCATGACTGCATCTGCGCCGCAAGCGATTGCCTTTGCGATGTCACCAGATTTGCCGATGGATCCATCAGCGATGACATGGACATATCGTCCACCTGATTCATCAAGATACTCGCGGCGAGCTGCGGCAACTTCTGCAACCGCAGAGGCCATAGGAACTTCGATACCAAGTACGGAGCGAGTTGTATGCGCTGCTCCTCCACCAAAACCAACCAGCACACCAGCAGCCCCAGCGCGCATCAAGTGAAGCGCTCCCGTTGTTGTAGCAACGCCACCCACGATGACAGGCACATCTAACTCATAGATAAATTTCTTCAAGTTAAGAGCCTCATTTTCGGCAGCAACGTGTTCTGCTGACACCGTTGTACCGCGAATCACGAAGATATCTACCCCGGCATCAATAACTGCTTTATGGAGTTCGGCTGTGCGCTGTGGTGACAAAGATGCCGCGACTGTCACTCCAGAATCGCGGATTTGCTTGATGCGCTCTTTAATCAGCTCTGGACGAATTGGTGCGTTATAAATTTCTTGCATGCGGCGAGTGGCATGCTTATCTGGCATAGATGCGATTTCACCGAGCGGAATACGGGGATCGTCGTAACGGGTCCAGAGCCCTTCAAGATTTAAAACACCAAGTCCGCCTAACTTTCCGATGGCGATTGCAGTCTCTGGTGAAACAACGGAATCCATTGGGGCGGCAAGAAGTGGCAGTTCAAATTTATAAGCATCGATCTGCCAGGCAGTCGAGACATCTTCTGGCGTACGGGTACGACGGCTGGGAACGATGGCGATATCGTCAAATGAATAGGCCTGATGTGCGCGTTTTCCGGGGGCGATTTCGATATCCATGAGTTATTTCTTCTTGCTGTAGTTAGGGGCATCGGCCACATGCAAAACATCATGTGGGTGGCTCTCTTGTAAGCCAGCTGCAGTAATCTGAATCAAGCGACCTTCACGGCGCAGCGTTTCAATATCAGGAGCACCTGCATATCCCATACCGCTGCGTAAACCACCAACTAGTTGATGAACCACTTCTGCAACCGGTCCGCGATATGCAACTTTTCCTTCAATACCTTCGGGGACCAATTTATCTTCAGAGAGAACATCATCTTGCATATAACGATCTTTGGAGTATGACTTCTTTTCACCACGTGATTGCATCGCACCGAGTGAACCCATTCCGCGATATGCCTTGTACTTACGGCCATCAATTTCCACGAGTTCGCCAGGTGATTCTTCACAACCCGCAAGAAGTGAACCGAGCATGACAGAGTGTGCGCCAGCGACAATAGCTTTGACGATGTCTCCTGAATATTGAAGTCCACCATCTGCAATCAGCGGAATGCCGGCCTTGTTGCACGCTTTGGATGCTTCCATAATTGCAGTTACTTGTGGAACTCCAACACCGGCAACAACGCGGGTTGTGCAGATTGATCCTGGACCAACTCCCACCTTGACGGCATCAGCACCAGCATTGATGAGCGCCTGCGCACCTGCACGAGTTGCCACATTCCCGCCGATGATTTCAGTTGTTGGTGAATACTGTTTGATGCGAGTGATTGCTTCTAGTACAGCGCGATGATGTCCGTGCGCGGTATCGACAACGACAACATCAACACCTGCTTCAATCAACGCTTGGGCGCGCGCAAAGCCATCATCGCCTACGCCAACGGCGGCTCCGGCAAGACCTACGTTCTTTACCAACTTCACGTGAGTGACTTGTTCATCCACGGGAAGGTTGCGGTGGATGATGCCGATGCCACCAGCTTTTGCCATCGCGATAGCCATCGTTGATTCGGTAACGGTATCCATCGCTGATGAGACCACTGGAACTGCAAGAGTTATGTTGCGGGTCAGGCGGGTTGATGTATCGACCTCAGATGGGACTACATCAGATGCATCAGGAAGAAGAAGGACATCGTCATATGTCAGGCCAAGGAGCGCGACCTTCTCAGAATCAATCATCGCAAGCGCTCCTTCTTACTCAGCAAGTGCGCAGTCTACCTGCTGAATTAGGCGCCTAAAGCCTGCATAATCTCATCGCAGGCATGCTCTAGACCCTCTGCCTTGATGACTTCATCGCAATCAATTGCATCCCAACCTGGTCCGCCAATCACAACTCGTGGAGCGGGGCGGATTGCTGGAATCTCGCGCCAGTATTTCTCTTCTGCATTCTTAGGCAGCTGCGCCCACAGGAAGATGGCCGGTGGCGCACACCGCGTCACCATGGCAGAGAGCGCAGAGAGTGGAGTGCGCGCACCCAAGACATAGGTCTCAACATTTCGCTCACAAAGCGCTGCAGCAAGCGCATGTAGCGCCAACGAGTGAAGCTCTTCACCCACCGCTGCAAGCAAGACAGGGCGAGCATTAATGGGGCGCTTTAACTCCACAACTCGATGGTGCAAAATCTTCTTAAGAATTTCAGAGAAGAGATGTTCGATTTCGATTCCTGATTGATGTACTTCCCACTCTTCACCTATTAAAAAGAGCGTTGGAACAATGACATCAGACCATGCACTCTCAATACCGTGCTTAGTAATTTCTCGCTCTAAAGTGGCCTCAATGAAGGTGCGATCAAATGCTTGTAGCCCTTTATAAATCGCATCAACAACTTCTTCGCGAACCTCAATCTCTTTCACAATCTTTGAGAGCTTCACCTCGCCCTTAAATTCACGGGCTTGTTCGGCTGCATCTGATGGTGAAACACCTGCCACGATGAGGCGACGCATCATGGTGAGTTTTGCGAGATCACTTGGGCAGTACTTGCGGTGTTCACCTTCGACATGTTCAGACGGACCGAGGCCATAACGACGATCCCAGGTACGAAGGGTTGCTGGAGCAACACCGATACGGCGGGCTACTGCGGCCACCGTCAGCTTCTCTTCAACTTCACCTGAAGGTCTAGAAGACATGGCGTTATCGTCCCCTCTAGTGGGGGAACTCACCACCTGAAATTCGGACATATCGCCCACCTGAACAAGATTTGGCGCGGTTGGTGCTTGAACAACCTATGAAACGGTTGTACCTTAGGCCCAAGAACGACAGAGGAGAAAAGCTATGGCTGAACTATCACGTCTTCCGCAACCAATCGCAGAGGTTTGGGAGTGGCAGTACGAAGGCGCATGTCGCGATAAAGAGCCGGAGATGTTCTTCCATCCTGATGGAGAACGTGGACCTCGCCGCCGCAATCGCGAGAATGCCGCTAAGGCTGTCTGCGCAACCTGTCCTGTGATTAACGCATGTCGCGAGCATGCACTTGCTGTTCAAGAGCCTTATGGAATTTGGGGCGGTCTCTCAGAAGATGATCGCGCCGCCATCTTGGCTCGTCGTGGAATTCCATTAATTTCACACGCATCATAAATTTCAATCCTCCTTCAAAAGAAAAATCCCCCGTGGGCGACCACGGGGGATTTTCTATTTTTACAACTTAGCCGACCACTCTAAATTCTGCTCTGCGGTTTGCAGCCAGCCCTTGTGGTGTCGTGTTTGGCGCTACGTTGATGGCATCGGCAAAGCCGTTGATAGTCACCTTCAAGTTTGGAACCAAACTCAAGAGATAAGCACGAGCTGATTTTGCACGGTTGTTGGAGAGAACGTTGTTATCGATTCCTCCACGTGAATCCGTGTGGCCAGAGATGTCAACTTCCTTGAATCCAAATTTCACAACCTCGGCTGCAAATTGACGGATCAATCGACGATCTTCTGCATCAAGGTTGTACTTCGCGGTATCAAAGTTGACCACTAACGCAACCTCAGGAATCACACGAGGAATTGTGGCATCTACATATGTAGCCTGCTTCACGATTGACTCTGTTTGATCTCGGCCAAGCGCCTTGATTTGGACAGGTGCATCTTCTGCTACAGGTTCAGTGACTGTACATATAGTCCTTGAGGTTGTGCAGAGTAGCTTGCCATTCTGAGTAACTTCGTAGGTCACAGCATTTGGAGAGCGAATCCATTGAATGCGAGCTCGATCTTCACTGACTACACGAACCACTGGATTAGTCACGGGTAGAGGAAGAACAATCACATCAGCTGTAATCGTTGAAACTTCTTCAGCGTTAGCAACTGTAATAGTTACAGTTGTTTTTCCGCTAAAGCCAGGTCGCGCCTGTACGGCAACTTCATTATTGACGACATTTACCTGCGTAATTCCAGCTCCCCTGAAGGTGATGGATTGAGCCGCTTGAGGTGCAATCGAAGTGGTTTGAGAAAGCTGGGTGTTATTTACATTGAGTCTCTGGGTAGTTCCAGTAGTGGTAGATCCACCTGTCGATGGAGTGTTTCCAGAGTTACCGGGTGCTGGTGTTGATGGTGTAGAAGTAGATCCACCAGTAGTTGTTCCACCTGTTGAAGGAGTGTTTCCGGAGTTACCAGATGCTGGTGTAGACGGTGTTGAAGTAGATCCACCCGTAGTTGTTCCACCAGTTGAAGGTC
>JACCDI011614038.1_pt1 | contig 16490 bp, 11 predicted proteins | sample 7442791 | NCBI WGS metagenome assembly JACCDI01 (sample SAMN15323434, study PRJNA562643) | freshwater metagenome | isolation source: river surface water | place: USA:Blue River Watershed | collected 2017-08-15 | reverse complement strand
CACGAGAAGTTTTGCATGCATCTCTCTCCCCCCCTCCTTCGACGGACGTCATGGTGAGATTGCTCACGATGGTGCTGGATTCTTCGGTGTCAAATTCTTGGTCGGACAGAGTGGAATCCATGGATCTGCTCCGTTTGACTCCGTGGTCGTGGTCGGGGTGGTGATCGTTGGTTCGGTTTGCCGAGTTGGATTTGCCGGCGCCATCGTTTTTGCTTTTCTTTTTCGTCTTGGAAACCTTGCCGTGGTCTTTCTTCTCGCTTCTTGGATCGCTGCCAGTGCTGCTGCCGCCACTGCCACCGACGCAGTACAGGGCGACCATTAATCCGGTCAGCGCGGCTGCCGCGGCGATTATTGGGATGGGGCCTTTCGACATGGTGTATTGAAATGGAAGTTCTAGGTTTTGCTCTTTTTGCGCGGCTGAATGTCAGAAGACTTTGGAATGATTTATAGACAGAGTTCTCTCTTAAGCTGTGATATTGATTGCCTTTGATTGTGTTTCAAGTGTAGATGGCGCCTCTTTCCTAGGTTTGTTATAATATGCCACCACTACTTGCAATCGATGAAATGTGATAATAATGTAACAGTTTCGTATACCTCTCTAGAGTGTAATAATTTAGTTGCAATGGTTTTTGTGTGGTTGCGTGACTCTCCGCTGGAAAGACAATATATTTTAAGTGATTTATATACGGCGACAGTAATTTTTCACTATATGTACCCCTCTACCTAGGTTACACCGCACCCCACTCTCGATGATATGATATACATTATGTTATGACCCACGATCGCTTGCTCCCGACAATCCTCCTCCCTTTTTACAAAACGGAATAATACCAAATATCGTACAACACCCTACACATACTACAAAAAATGCAACCACCACAGAAGAGAGTTTTTTGAACACCATCCATCCTCCATCAATCACCGAACACCTTCTGCATGCATCGCCCAATCAAGCTCTTTCCTTGGTTTTAGACATCATTATCATTTCAATTTCCAGAGCCACAATCATCGAGAGAAGAACAACAAACTCCATTACTGCGTATCATGCTCAGGTAAATTCAACTTTCAGGCCTCAATCGAACCGTTTTCGTGTTGTCATTAAAGTCGTCGTCAACCTCCGTCAAAATTCGTAACAACTAACAATGAGATTGCACTCTACCTGACACCTCGCTGCAGCTCTCCAACAAAAGAATACAAGATCTCATGTTTGATGATCAATTTCGAGCTACCTCACAGCAACGGTGGGAGTTCCCAAATAATTTGAGTTCCGAAGTCATCGAGATTTACTGTCATCGTTATTCTCGGACATGTCTCCGTCGTCGGAAGGGAAACATCGATTGAAAATGAAAAGTAAAGGCGTCAATCGTTGGACATTGTTACTATTTCTTCTTGCAATTGCAATTGTTCCTTCCGATGGGTTCACACTGATCGGGTTCAACCTCTTGAAATACATTCCTTCCCAAATTTCATTGCATAAATGTGTGACAACAAGAACGAGGACAAGATTGGAACATCCAAAGAGTTTCGTAACTACTTACTCGCAACGAGTGGAATTATCTTCGCAAGCAGCAAATCATCTAAATGAAATGCCAGAACAATTCAATGTCAATGCAAAAAGTGCGAGTCTGGACAAAGTAGGGGAAATTGACGGCACGTTTTCCAGAAGGGATCAACGCTTGAAATCTCGGGGACTGTACGTCCACATACCTTACTGCCGACGGCGATGCCATTACTGCGATTTTGCAATCGTCCCGATAGGACCCACGTCAAATGACGATACCGCGGGTGGAAATCACAACAGAGGCTTTCTAAACATGGATGTCGGTTACAAAAATGCAATTCTCACTGAAATACAATCGATAAAGGAGACTTTCACCGCTTCCTCTTCGTCTTCTCTGGTAAAAATGCCTCTTCGTTCCATTTACTTCGGAGGAGGTACGCCCAGTCTGGCGCCATTATCCACTCTGAGCGACATCGTCTTTGAATTGATTCATGCAGAAAATGCCCCGTTCACCCTACAACCACATGCCGAAATGACAATTGAAATGGATCCCGGAACATTCTCTTTATCCACTTTATTCTCCCTGAAAGACTTGGGGTTCAACCGAATCAGTCTCGGAGTACAGAGTTTCGACGATAACATCCTGTCCATCATGGGAAGGGTTCATCGATCGCGGGACGTCTATCGCAGTATAGAAATCATCAAGAAAGTGTACGGTGGAGACCGTGCGAATTATTCCATCGATTTGATATCGGGCGTGCCCGGTTTGACGCTGGCGGGGTGGACGGAGACTTTGTATGAAGCGGTGAGGTTGGATCCGCGTCCGAGACATATTAGCTTGTACGATTTACAGGTAGAGAAAGGGACGGCGTTTGGTCGGTGGTATGCCAATGAGGATGCCGAGGATCGCTCCCAAACATTTGCGGGAGTAGACAATCCGGGAACGAACACGAGACGGCCCAGTTTGCCATCGTCGGAAGACTGCGCCTTCATGTACAGGTATGCTTCTGGATATCTCCGATCGAAGAATTACGAGCATTATGAGATCAGCAGCTATGCGTATATGGGAGAAAAGGGGGCACATCGAAGTCGGCATAATCAAATTTATTGGGAGATGGGAGGAGAATGGTATGCCATCGGTTTGGGAGCAACGAGTAAGATTGACGGAGTTCGTTTTGCTAGGCCCCGGGCTTTGGCAGATTACATAAAGTGGAGTGCTTTACTTAAGGAAGAATCGTCGAAGTCCAGATCAGACTGGACTCCACCGTGGCTGCTAGTTGGAGAAGAAAACGAAGAGGAAGATCTCCTCGACATTGTCATGACGCGGTTGCGGACTTCTGACGGTCTGGATTTGGATTGGATTGCGGATAATGATTTGTACGGGAGGTCTGTTGTTGAGGATATTTTACGTGGCTTTCAACTTGCGTTGGACTTGGATTTGGGAATACGGGTACCGGGCTTGGAATTTGGATTCATCAAGCTCAAGGATCCGGACGGTATGCTCTTCTCGAACAATATCATATCAAATATATTTGCGGAGCTCGCTTCGTGATAGTATTGCACGAACTGTCAGTCTTCATTCGTATTCTGCAACAATACGATGGCTTTTATCGGAATCATTCACATTCAATTTCGAAGTCTGGGAAGAGTCCTGAAGTCGACTTCCGCAACGATGTAGTTTTCCTTGCCTATGATCTACCTCCATTTCCTGTCGACTCTACCTAACCTGGCACGTGTCTAACTGTTCAATCGTTAGGTGCTCACCTCGTATTCTCATGGAGCCGAATTCAAATTTCAAAACAACACTTCAGCAAGACGAGTCATTTTATTTGGTAGCCATATTAAAATGCATCAACACTTCCTTCACCACACTCTGAAACATGTTCTCATTAAGGTTGCCTTAATCGCAGCCATAAAAGCGATATTGCTCCTGCGGTTCATCCACGTAGAAGGAACCGAACACGAATGCCATAATGATTGCCGATCCTCACAAAGGCCAGTCGGGCCAACACGTCCATGGCATTCCCAAGACGACCTGAGAAATCCATTGAACCTCACCCAACCGTATCCTCATCACATTTTTGCCAATGAGGATCCAGGTAACGAGTATTCATTTACAGAATTCTGTAATCTGGGGTGCACTTATTTCTTCACTTCCTCTAGCGCGCACTTAGCGGAGAGAGCAGAAAAGCCGACGCTGTCTCAATGCATTGATCAATGCGATGAGACTTATCGCTACAATATTTCGGTCGGTTACAGCGATCTCTTGGAGATTGCCCGCTTGGAATGTCGAGATGGCTGTCAAATGGCGCTAAAACGATGTCAGCCGGGTTATTACTGCTTACAAGTTTCTTTTGACGATATGGAATCAATCACTCTGGATAACCCAGTTGAGGATGACACAATTCGCTTCCATGGAGGAGAAATGATTCCCTGTCCACCGGGTACTTATCGAGATGTATCCTACGACGCAGTGACCCAGTGCATTCCATGCCCACCGCACCATTTCCGAGAGGATATCAAGGGGAGAAGTATTTTAGGTTGTTCTAAATGTCCTGCTGGGACATCTGCAGATGCGACTGGGTCTAAATCAATAAGGGATTGCGTCCGTTGCCCTGCGGGAACATTTTCCACGGAGGCATCGAAATGCGAATGCATCACTCCGCAAGCATGTGAGGAGGATCAACTGCAATCTCCAGCCGATGCCGAGAAGAAAGAATCAATTCCGTATGCGGGACTTTGGTAGAGTTGGTCGATGTACGGGATGATTGCTTTATTGCAATCGAATCGTTTTTTTTCCTGATTTGACAAATATTTGTACTGTTTCTTAAAGTCATGTGATACTTTTGACGGTTCCCTATTTATTTTGTTTTCGTAGTGGATGGTGACGATTTATGACAATTATTATCAGAAATCCTGGATTCGTGAGGACTTTCACGTATCTATCTGGTGAACCTTTTGTTGCTCCTTCAGCCAGTGTCAAAGGAAACACATCTAAATAAATTTTCTTTTTCTTGTTTTAAATTATACGTACATAGAAAATTATAATCAATGCAAGCAAAGACGATCAAATTTATTCACCCCGACATCTTGCCATTCATGATAAATTGGCGATAGCACAAACATCTCCCACTTGATAAAAGTTGTTTAAGTTAGCCTTAATTTTTTAAGCAGAGACTTTCTCTTGAACTTTGACATCAGGCTTCAATGGGCCATTGGTCCCGTACCACCATCCCTATCGAAGAAATAAACAATTAGATTGATCATGAGATATGCACAAATCAAAAGTTTTGTTCATGTTCAAAATCCATTAACATTTCGCTTACCTTGGTCGACAAGTTCCAGTACACATAAGGAAAGACTGTTTCTTTCAAGACAAAGAAGAATCGTTGTTGTAAATATCCCTAAAAAGTGTGTGGAAACAACAAAATATAAATAATCAAAGTCAGACGATTTTAATCAATACATAAATGAATCGAACAAGGCGATGGAATATATAACAGCTCACCTCAGTTCCAATATACTTCCAAGGCCATTTTCCATTCTTCCTATCAAAGGTCTCTGCCAACTTTCCTCCATAACCAAACTCGGCCAAGAGCACTTGATTCTTCGCAATTACCAACGGACAAGATGCATAACCGGTATATCCTCCATCCAACGGAACACCGTCGATTGAACGTTCAATGTTATGGACAACCACCGGGGCTTGAGACGTGATAGCTGCAGCAGTCTTGCTATTGGGAGTATTTGTACAATCTCCCAACGCAAAAATATTTTTGTACTTTGTCGATTGCATGGTAGTTTTGCAAACATCGACCCATCCGTTGGAATCGACTATGGGAGAGTTACGGAGGAATTTGGGAGCGGACATATGAGGAGCAACGTGGAGCATATCGTAACTCTTTTGAATGGGAGTATTGTTCTTTAGGTTCATAAAGGTGGCCATCTTGTTGGGAACATCAATGGAGATGAGTTTGTGATTGAATTCGGCATTCACACCCCTCTCGACTCGCATTTTCTCTAATTTGTCGGAATAATGCTTCACGCCAAACATTGCTCCTCCGGGAGTCAAGAAGGTGAGATTGGCTGATTCACGTGCTTTGGAACCCTCTTGGCGGAGGGTGTCTTCCAAAATCCACATGATTTTTTGGGGTGCACCGGCACACTTGAGAGTTGTGGGAGGGAAAGAGAAGAGAAACTTGGCAGGGTTGGAAGGAGTGAAACTCGGGTCATTTTTGACTACGTTGAACGTGTTCCAAGTCTTTTCGCACGTGTTTCTATCGTAGATGGAAACGACACCGCTATCTTTCTTGGCCAGTCCCTCTTGAAGGCCGGGTATGGCATCCCAGTCAGTTTGCATCCCCGCCGCGACGACGAGGTAGTCATAGTTCACGGTACTTCCGTCGTCTAGAGTGACTTGGTTTTCTTCGGGTTTGAATCCTTCGACTCTCTTCTTGATCCATTCAGTTCCCTTGGGAATGACATCTTTCATGGGTTTTTCGCTGTCCTTGCCATTGGCCAGGCCACCTCCCACGAGAGTCCAAAGTGGTTGGTAGTAATGCACTTGGGAAGGTTCGACGATGGTGACGTTGTGCATGCCTTCGTTTTGAAGCATTGCTGCGACGCCAAGTCCGGCGGTACCTCCACCGATAACGACCACTTTTTCGGAGCGTTGTTTGCAAAGGTAGGGATAGGTCACGATGTAGACGCCAGTTGCGACGGTGACACCGGCGGCTGCCTTCAGTGAGGTTTTAGCAACGTATGTAAACATGAATATCTTGATATTGTTCGAGACAAGGAGTTGATAATAAGAACAGAGTCGAAGTTGCTCGTCAGTGTTTTCCAATCGTACGATGTTGGCGGAGGAGGAAAATAATTATGTGATCGAAACAAGCGAAGCATCTTCTGTCTCTTCATTTAAATTTTTAGGAGGGGGTGTAGGAATCAAGCACAGCGAAGTGCAATAGGTAGTATGAAAGTTTTTTTGCATGATAATATTTTGTTGTTTCTAGGTTGAGGTGATGATTGAGAAAAGAAGGAACTATCTGGCGCCCGGCGTCAGGAGACATTTCGTATTATTTTTTGTGAACGAAAGATATCTCGGATGGAAAAAATTTAGATATGATGAGATATTATATGAGACGACAATGATGTCAAAAACCCATTTGTCCGTGAATCTTAATATTAATGTAGGAATAGTATTTCGAAGAACTCTCGGTGGAGGCCTTTCGGAAAATCGGACAGCAAGGCTTCAAACTTGCTCCCAACAACGAGCAATATAAATACACGATGATATGTCGTAAAATTTCAAATTCTAATTAATTTTAGAGTATGATACAATTGTCTTGAATTAAAATTCAATTCAGCATTAAAGAGCTCGTTTGTTGCGATCAAACTAAAATATCAAATTATTTTAAGTAAATACGAAGATCATTAATATAGGATGTTTATTAGACTGAGCCCTATAGATCAGTTGGTAGTTTAAATCTCGGGAAAACAATATTGGTCGATAGATAGTCAATAGACAGTTTAATCTCCGTTGATCCGGAGTAAAAATCCGAACCACCGAAAAAACCTTTCTCCCAAAAACTCTGCAACTTTCACACCTTTTACAAAATGTTGGAAAATAGTCAAATTTGAGCCTTGACCATATTATTACCCATGTTGCATTTATTTATTTAGTTTCACACCAGTTAAGTCTATATTGAATCACTCATATTTCATAATCAAAGTAACTTAACAGTGTGTTATACCAGGCCTCGAGCTGTAGCCATTGCATCAGCAAAATTTATTTAGACCATAACTGCCTTTGACATGGTTGTTTGTTAAGATCTCCCAGGTTATATAAATGTACATGTATATGAATAAACACCATGTCACTCTGCAGTTAAGCAGAATTCTTTTTCAAGGTCAACTCTTTGACATAAATGAAATTGGTATTACCCACTATTAATAAGAACTAGTGATAGAGTACATATGTTCCCATCAGGCCAAATTTAATATGAAAATTCTCCCATGGATCTAGATTGCACAACCTCTAATTTTGGGCACCTTTGGGCAGAAAAATCATATCAAATCATTCTCATCAGCTCTCATTTTTGATGAAACAATCATCACTCAAAAGCCATTCCTATGTAACTTTCTATTTTGTTCATTTTCATTTACAGAGTATCAACAACAATACCAAGCAATCACCAGAACCAAATCTCTGGCTGATAACCTTGACCATCATTTATCAAGCTTGTCTTCCTTTGTTGGAATTCAAGGCTCAGATAACAAGGCTTAAAGTGAGCAAAAATAATTAGCCTGCAGATTAAAATGACTTTCAAGACAAGATTGTTCCCACCACTAGTCTTTTCTCAGGATGAACATCAGGATAAAAATGGATTCATCAGAGGAAGATTTTCATTCAGACAATAGAGAAGAAATTTTGGAAGGAGATTTGATGCCTGATGGACAAATTCTGATTTCGAAGTTTCATTCTGATCACCATTGTATGGTGTTTTGATTGATGAATGTACATGAGTACATGATATCAAATAAGTTTAAAAACAGACGATAAGAACTCTTTGAAGGAGAGTTCATATGATACATTGAATTATGTTTCTTCAGGCTCATATTCTGTTGCTGGTCAAAAGCAGATTTTTGGGACAGTACTCCATACCAAATAATCACATCTCCTAATACATGAAAAAGAAATGATACAAACAGAAAACAGAGAACCTACAAGTTTTGCTCCAAAAGAAAGGTGTTGCAAGTTAACAAACATTCATTAGAAGTCTGACCCAGTAAGTGTGTGACTCTTCAAATCTTCATTATGTCTTGGTTTGGCCTGTGAAAATATTGGAGGGAAAGACCGGCCTTCTCAGACAGGAGATCACTAATTTGATGTCAAGGATATTGAAAAACGAATGGATTATTGTTGTGTATGCTTGGCAATTTCCCCTCTTGCCACTATGATGCCCTTGACAACAGGGTTGATGTTTTAGAAGCCTTTGTCACTTTCAGAAAGATAAAACATCACTAATCAAGAATTTTCCTCATGAAATTGAAAAAACCTACTTCATGCCTTGATCTCTCCTTTGGCTGGCGCTCTTCATAATTTGTCCATTAGTTGCTATGTTGTAAGTTGTAAGTTGTAAGTTGTGGTTGTGGCAACTAAGTCCTTACAAAATCTGAAAGGTTTGTGTGACCGTCCCCAAAGCTTGTGCTCCCAGGGAGGATTGGGTGGGCAAATCAAATACAGGAACAAATTAGTTGGGTTGCTGAGTTGGTCAATATTGTATCATCAATGAACCAAAAAAAATGTGAGCCATGTTCCCTCAGATTCTGGTTCCCATTTGCTCTAGGCTTTGTGTGACGTGGTTTCTACTATCTTTGATGATTTATTGGTACAAACATCATTGTTGGCAATCAATGCTTCCTATGTTTTGGTGAAGTTTTTTCACAGCCTTTCTTTGCCTTTCTCCATCTGCCTTTGAGTATTTTTCTTTGCAAAAACACTTTCTGGGAGAACACGTCCTCACTTATATCAACAATGTAGACTAATAGTTGCGGTACTAATTTCTAATTTTGTCCATTAAATCATGATAGCAGATAATAAAAAGGATAAAGCTATAATGAAATCAAATATTTCTGAAAAATGGTCTTTTGGCTAATCCCTAACTAGCAATTTATTATTGCCAAAAAAAGTGTTTTCAGTCCATGGCTGAATTAAGTCTACATTAAACTCTATAGGGGATAAACAAGTTTTCCATTTTCGACCTGGACTATTTTTTCATTATTCATTGTGTGTCAGAAATTTTCAATTGCGTCCAAATAGATTGTATGTGAGTCAAATTATTTCACATAATTATAATTTGTATAGCCTTGAGCTATGGACAAAAGAAAAAATGAAATTTGGATCTTCTTTGCAACTCAATTTTTTAACCAGGAATAATCAGAATTTTGTTCTCGATACAATAATTGTGGTCTCATTAAATACTTTTTTATGCATATTGTTGTGGTGTACATCTGATGTCTACATTTTCCACTCATATCAATTAGTAATATAGGGCCTGTTAAATTGCAATCCCTTTGAAATATTGTTGCATCAGGAGGATTTTTGAGGGCACTTATGACTGAATGAACTGTCACCAACAATAATTGTGATAGTTAGCTATCACCAAAAATAACTATGAAGTTAACTACCACCAATAATAACTGTGAAAGTTAACTATAAACAAAAATTACTGAAATAATTAACTGTCACCAAAATTAACTGTCATACTTAACAATTGCAGTGTGACTGTGATATGTTTGTGTGTCATTCCATTCTGATAGAGATTTATTCAAGATTTACTTTTATTTGTGGTAACAAGTTATTCAATGACCTTTTATTTGCCACCACTGCAAAATTTCTCAAAAATAGAAAACAACAACAAAAACCAAACATGACATATCGAAAATCATCATTCTCTCACCTTTGCTACACAATAGAGCCCCCTAAGGCTGCCATTGTCTGTGCAAAAGAAATATATATTGTTTTTTAGAAATTCCAGAATCACATAATTTTAGGACATGTTATGGCATGAAGCAAGGCAGGCAGAAGATGAGGATGTGCACAGCACATCAATCGATTATGTGACCAACAAGTTAGACACAATTGACTTTGAGCATATTTTAAAAATTGCAATCTAATTTACACAACAATCATAGAAGTGGTGAATTCAAACTCGCTTATCTTGCAAGATATGGTCAATCTTATGTTGCAACAAAAATAAACAAAATCCCCAATCAGCAATGCACTTATCAGAGTCCATCATTTGGTCAATCATGATTAAAATGAGCCAAAGCTACAGATTTTTACTTAAAATGTAAAAAATTATAATATTTTCAATAAATCTTTTTTCATATAATTATTTTTATTTTATAAAATAAATTTTGCAAATACTAGTTAACTAACCTTATCTCAAACAAATGATACTTGAATTTTTATCTTATATCCCCTCAAAAATTTCAAAGATTTTTGCTTGCTGATTTTCATTTTTGACTCCCCATCTTCAAGATGCGATACCAGAAACACTGCCAGTAGTGCTCAGAGAAGACACAGTCATTTTGGATGAGGTCTTCTTGGTAGGTATTTGAGATTTGGGGGGGGGGGGCATTTCCTAAATGTCTCCTTCTTCAACAGTGTCATCCTTTTCAGCATCCTCCTCTTTCCTCTCCCTTGTCCTCACAATCATGAGCTCCAGAAAAATTATATGGTTCAGTGTCAAGGTCTGAATCCTCTTTATCATCATTCATCTACTTTGTTGAAAATGGGAGAGTGGATGAGATGTTTGGGTAAAAATCTAGGAATTTTTAGGTGCTGTTGTTGTAAATTGTAAAAATAAAAGAAAAATGTCAAGTATCACATCACATACTGATTTTATTTGGTAGCCTTGTGTGTGCAATGTTTTTCACAGCTCTTTTGTAATTGGTCCTAAAGGTCCTTAGTTTTCATTGGGGGCAGAAATACCTGATACATTCCCTTGGGATGCATCAACCCTGTCATGATCGATGTGGCCAGACTCAATGTTTAAAAAAAAGTTAGCATTGTTACCTTCATACCACCTTTTGACTGACTTTATAGGCCTTTTCTCTGTTTCTACTGGGTGGAATAAAAATGAAATTTATGACATTTCTACTGAATAATATATTCTATTAAAACTCAGTTGTTTCAAAACACTTTTTGTTCTATAAAAGTAGCAATGCCTGCCTGGGATTCCGTGGTACCAATCAATGTTATCAGTGCTGGGAACACAAATGATATTATCATTGATACATGCATCTTTTATTGTACCCTCCATATAATCATATTTCTTGGTCATTATGTAGCAAAGTGTAACATGTGAGAGTGAGCATATGTCTTGAAATGCATTGGATAAAACCATACAAATTAATTTTGCTGTGATTGAGTAATAAAATATGGTACAAAATATTTGCAAAATATTGTACCAATTTATCACCAATGCTAACATACTTATTGTAAGTATGAGTATGAAGATAATTGCTTTGTACTAAGATAACTGTAAAGTTATGATATCATGACCTTGTGGCAGTTATCTCTGCTCATCGTAATTATCTCAGCACACGGCATTTATCTTGGATGTTGTGTAGATATTCTACTATTCCTCTTTAGGGAGTGTAGTAAGTTGATTGAGCTGTTATCTTTTCACACTGCAATTATCTCTGTTGTGTCACAGAAGCTACAGTGTAAAAAGATTTATACCCATCCAAGATGAGTGAATTTTTAGAGCGGAGATGATCATTGTGCTACATTCATGAATAAACATAAAGATCTTGAATTGAGACAGATTCCCTAGAAGCAATGGACTTGATTGTACTTTTTGAAGAATATATACTTACTGCACTATATATATAATACCTGTATTGCAATTCTTCTTTCCTGTAACTATTTGACACAATACAAATACAAAATTCTTTATCAATATGTTTTTACAGCAATATGAAATAAGTGGAAAAACTCAGTATTGTAAGAAGTAAATACTTCTATGATATCTATTTTACTAATAGCTGTTCTATGTCATTTCTTCTTTGTAATTTTACAATTTGAATGAAATGAAAGATATTTCACAGCATATGTATCCCTTAGCATCCTATCTGGTCAATGGGTGACCAGTTTACACAAAAAATTCATTTCTCCTCGCCATGACAAAATTAATGGGTACAACCCAAGACATGTAGCACATTGATGGAAAGCTAAGAATACCAGCTTTCTTACAATGTGTTACATGTCTGGTGTGGTGGGTCTTGGGGAGCATCAATTGTGACAAAAGTCGGAAACTCACTTCCACATGCCACTTTTTTGTTCAAGTACTGATATCCTATGTATGTTTCCACAAAAAATCAGCCCTCAATGTTAGCATATTTTTATGCAGAAAACTTATTAACAGAAGAACCCCTCACACCTGCAAACATCTGTTGAGAGTTAGTTCCAAGAAAAAGAAAAAATATTTGCCAATTCAATTTTTCCTTCATTGTTTCTTACAACACTCTGTTTCATTTTTTGGCAAGTTTTTTTTTCACACATAAAAAGTCATGCGTTAACTGGTCATAAGGTGAGGGGTTAACAGCCAGATGTTAAAGGATAATTTACAAAAAGACCAAATGCAGACATAAGAACACACTGACATACACAAGCCACAATAATTACAGAGAAGAATCAACTATGGAAACTTTACATAAAGCACAAGAAGTACCAGCAAACAAAAGGGGTGTGATGATCCTGTTCCAACCAGCTTCTACTGGCATGGTAAAGAGGTGAAGAATTCTTCAGGAAAAGAAATCTACCCACAATGACTGAGGATCATTGCTTTCATGATTTTTTGGTATTTATGCAATGACATCTGTTTCTGTTTGGAAAATGCTGTGTGAGAATGACTTGTTTCCAGAAGGAGGCACAGTTCCCCTGCTGCAGTGGGTATTGCATTTTTTGAAGGTTTATTCATAGAAAGGGGTTTTATGCACTGCAGTTAGCGAGTCAAGAAAGGATCTTGACCAAATTTCTTCACAAACGTTAATCTGGTCATACATTACAGTACTAGCAATATTGACTAAGTCATAAAACTAATCATTTGTTTTTTTTTCACTTCATTTCAATGAATTTGTATTGTACTGAGATAATGGTATTGTTCTCCCCATGCCATCCCCAGATTAGTTTAGATGTGAGAACTCAAAGTTACATCACAGTTGCCACCTCAATGTTGATGGCACAGGCTTCAAAATTGTTCTGATGGATTTTTGTATAACCAGATGTAATAATGATAAAGTTGGTGGTTCAACAAGAGTAACCAAATCAGAATGCAGTGACATGGATGCTAATTTTATTTCTGTAGCTTGGTCTGTTTGACATCTATTCTGAAAATTGTTTCATTTCTGTCCTACTAATGGAGGGCATTGTTGATGAGACTCCAAGATTGCAGTTTCAGCTTGCATAGATTTTATACACTCTACATAGATGTGGTTGGAACTCCAGAATTTTGAGATAATGATAAAATCAAAACTATTCTAAGGAGTCAACAAAACTTCTTGTTCATGCAAGTTTCTGTACCAACCTAGCTGTCAGTAGATCAACGTACAAAACAATGGTTCCATAGAGTAAACCCCAGACAAATAAGTGGCCAGGGCTGATTTAATTTTTGCATGCATTTTTCTGATGCTCTAACATACTGCTGCACTGAAGCAATTGTGGAAAGTGATTGCTTTTGTGTTTCTGAACAAGTTGGTAAGGGAGTTGGGAATGCAATCTTTTGTTGCTGTGGTGGCCCAGGTTTTGGGTCAACATGTTCAAATTGAATGTCAATTGGAATGTGCTTTGACTTACTGTAAAACTCCAATTCTGTAAAAGCTTGGCTTTGTTTTGGTCTGATGAGGACAATGGCCCATGTTTCTTCTGTGCAACATTAGTGTAAAAACACCTCCTTCTGAACAATCTTGTCCTCAATGAAGAAATATTTCACATGAACATGCTTGGTACACTTAGTTGAAAATGTCCCATTCTGTCCTTATTTAAAATGAGGTCATCGGACAGGACATTTTTTCTTAGGAAATGTTGCGAAATTGTCCAGGACATTGGCACTCAAATGTCCTTGCTCTAAACAATTTTGGGAACATTTGACATGTGTTCTTGAGCTTTGAGGACATATTCCATAATCTATAATGCATATAAAAAAGACAAAAATGTGGAAAAAGGTGTAAAATTATAATATATTCAAATAATCATTACAACAAGAGGAGCTTGAAAATGCAACAAATTTTTTTAACACTTTTCCCTGGGAAGATTTGGAGAGAGGTGCATTGTGATGCTTTTTGTGTTTGCAAAGCATGTTTTTCTCCATTTTTAATTATGGAATTAATGATTTTGGTGAATTCTGGACTCTGGAAATTACAAATACTATTCAATACAAAGTAATTCAGCCATTCTTCCAATAATTTTGTCAACAGTTTATTTTTGGAGTAACAAAATTCTTCAGATGACAGATGAGTATGCATGACTGGGGGTGTGTCAACATCTCTACAACATGCAGCTTACCCTGGTTTTAGGATATTTGGCTGTGACCAGGTCATGTCTGGGACATGTCCATGACATTTCCAACTAAGTTTGTATTTTAATGTCAATTCCATTCTGTTAGTTTCCAAAAACAGTGCACTTTTACTGTCTTAGTGTAACATGCTTGGTCCAAGTTCATGCCCTTGGCATTCAAGGGAATTTTGTCCATAGAATGTGCAGCAAAGCATTGTCCACAACAATGATTTTGCTTTCAGTTGAGCTTTTGAAATTATTTTTTTGTTTTTGTGACAATTTGGTTATCATACTGCTCCCAATGACATACTAGATCCAGTGTGGCTTTTACAATCTTTGTGGACTGCACGAGACACGTCAATTCACCGTTTCACTACCAGTGCACCATCCACTATAAGTCAAATACCCAATAATGAGGTCCAGATACCTTGACACCTGTTTGAGTTTGCACCTGTCATATTTGTTGGTTTTGTCACCCAATTTTTAAGAAAGTTTGCAGGAGTTTGAAGGCCTTGTCTTGCCCTGGCAGAGAGTATTAGAATTCAGGCAAAAGTATGGTGAAAATTTAGAGCTTTCACTTCCTGTTGAGTTATTTCTTCAGTTTCATCAGTGACTTTGAATTTTGAATAGGTGGTCTGTGGAATGTGTTGCAGAAGGAGAGTAATTATTTCCAGTAAATTTTTGTTGCAATTGTTGGTATACTTTGTCTTTGATACTATAAATACTCCTGGTGTTGAGTAATCTAAGTCCTTCTCCCAACAGTCATATTTCTTTCATCAGTGGATAGTCAGACCTGTATATTTTGTGCCAAGCCAATTGATGCAATTGGTGCTTTTGTCAAGGTCATAATGGGATATCTTTAGGTCATCAACATGCTGAAGACCGCATCTGATGACCTTTTACAACTTTGATGGGCACGCATGGATCATACAGGTGATGTTAAATCTTTTGGAGTTTCCTGTAGAATAATAAGTCACTCTTCAATAAACCATAGAATGCTTTATGCCAGCAGCTGTATAGGATTGTTTGTCCTTTTATGTTTTTTTGGTTTGTTTCCAGTAGGCGTTCTGCATGACAAGATCCAACAAATATCTCAATGTTTCTTTGATTACAATGTGGACAATATGGTCATTGATTTCATGGAGATATTAGCCTGTATTATGTCCACTGTAGTTATGTCTCACCTTTCCATTCTGTTAGAAACACAGATTTGTTTGTTGTGGTTGGTGAGACAGCTTATTTGTAACTAAAATTTGAACATTGTTTCCTTCCACTGAGTTGGAAATGGACTAAGTGTTGTGACATTTTGGGTTTGTTGCTTATTTCTAAAAATAAAATCAATTTATGACAACTGACAAAATTTTTGTAACTGAGTCATGTGTCATTTGTGTGTCACTTGCAATGAGACATGTGACCTTTGACATCACTTCTTTCACTTGATATTTCTCAAAAATTCCTAAAAAACTTCAATTTCCATTTTTGGAAGCAGAATTTAATAATATAAACATATTAATTCCAATGCTAAAAAAGAAACATTCCATTGAATGTACTGTGTGCTACACACTGCATTCTGATGCAACATTATTATTTTTTATGATTATATTACAATTATATTTACTAATAATATAATATTTCATCACTATTATGAACTATTATTATCATACTCTAGTACAGAACTACCATTTATAATATTAAAGTAAATCAATGAAAATTCTATGTATATATAATATATGTTTTAATGTAGCATTATTATTATTATTCCTAATACAAAACTATGCTAGTAAACAGCAAATATTACACTTTTTATAAGCTACTAAAGTTTGTTGTCATGACATTACAATATACAGCAACTGTTGTTGATTACAGGTCATTGTGACAACCTGGTTTTGTTTGGGTTTTTGGGCCTATTTTGCAAAATGTTGT
>JACCDI010270977.1_pt1 | contig 16498 bp, 12 predicted proteins | sample 7442791 | NCBI WGS metagenome assembly JACCDI01 (sample SAMN15323434, study PRJNA562643) | freshwater metagenome | isolation source: river surface water | place: USA:Blue River Watershed | collected 2017-08-15 | reverse complement strand
GTCCACAGTTCTTCTTCCGTACAACAGACGTAACAGGCACTGTTCAGTTGCCTGCTGGTACTGAAATGGTGATGCCTGGTGACAACGTTGTGATGACTGTTGAGCTTGGTAAGCCCATTGCTATGGATGAGGGTCTTCGTTTTGCTATCCGTGAGGGTGGCCGTACGGTGGGCGCAGGTCGCGTCACCAAGATCATCAAGTAAGAAGATCGAAAGTCTTTAAGGAAGGGGCCCATCATGGCCAAGAGTGACAAGCGTGTGAAGATCACGCTCGAATGCACAGAGTGCAAAGAGCGCAACTACATCACCATGAAGTCAAAGATCAATGACCGCGAGCGTTTGGAAATGAAAAAATACTGCGCACGCGATCGTCGCCACACCAACCACAAGGAAACTCGATAAGAGATTCCGCGTGCCGGGGCCGCAAGGTCTCGGTGTGGGTCGGTAGAGGGTAGTAGCTCAGCTGGTAGAGCATCGGTCTCCAAAACCGACGGTCGGGGGTTCGAATCCCTCCTGCCCTGCAAAACACTTTTAATAAGAGAGAACAAGGAAATGTCAACAGACCTCAACCGTGAGCAAAAGCGGGCGATGAAGCGAATGGGAGCCCTCAATGAGCAGGGCAACCCCACGCGTACCCAGCCGCAAGCTCGTGCAAAGGGTCATGACGAACCTCGTATCGGACCAGTCACGTATTTGCGTGAGGTCAACGATGAAATGAAGAAGGTGTCGTGGCCAAAGTGGCCCGAAGTGCGCCGCTATTCATCCATCGTTCTTGTCACCGTGGTGATCTTCACCGCATATGTCGGTGGCCTCGATGCGGTTTTCGGATTTTTATCTGGTTGGCTCTACAAGGAATAACGAATGAGCGACGACACCTTTACTGAGGCCACTGAGCCCGAAACAATCGAAGCAATCGAGCCCGACGTGGTGCTCGATCTCACCGACGACGCTTCCGAAGAGGAAGACGACACTCCAACAGTCACACCTGCATGGGCACGCCCCGGCAAGTGGTATGTGGTGCACACCCAGTCGGGTTACGAGAAGAAGGTTGAACTCAACCTCAACACTCGTATCCAGTCAATGGACATGGGCGACAGCATTTACGAAATTGTCATTCCAATGGAAGACGTTGTTGAGTTCAAGCAAGGCCGCAAGCAGACAGTGTCGAAGAAAGTATTCCCCGGATACTTGCTCGTTCGTTGCGAGATGGACGACGACACATGGTTCTGCATTCGCAACACACCAGGTGTTACTGGTTTCGTTGGTCAGAGCCACAAGGGCCAGAAGCCAACACCATTGTCACGTCGCGAAGTGGAAACGTTCCTCTCTGCAAAGGGAGACGGACAAGATGCGCCAAAGCGCAAGGCTCCGAAGATGGAATACGAAGTGGGCGAGAGCGTCCGTGTGAACGAAGGCCCATTCGCCGACTTCAACGGAACAATCGCAGAGATCAACACCGATCACATGAAGTTGAAAGTTCTTGTCAACATCTTCGGTCGCGAAACTCTCGTCGAGATGGATTTCAGTCAGGTCGCGAAGCTCTAATCAGCACGCGCATTACACAGTCGTCATAAGGAAGAAAAGTCATGGCAAAGAAGAAGCTTGCAGCAATCGTAAAGATTCAAATTCCAGCAGGTAAGGCAACTCCTGCACCACCAGTTGGTACAGCACTCGGACCTCACGGTGTGCAGATCATGGACTTCGTAAAGCAGTACAACGCTGCAACCGAAGCACAAGCTGGCACCATCATCCCCGTTGAAATCAGCATCTTCGAAGATCGCACATTCACCTTCATCTTGAAGACACCACCAGCACCAGTGCTTCTTCGTCAGAAGGCTGGTCTCGATAAGGCTTCTTCAACACCAGGCAAAACCGTTGCCGGCACAGTTACTGAAGCAGACATCGAAGCTGTTGCTCTCATCAAGATGCCTGACCTCAATGCATACGACCTCGAAGCTGCCAAGCAGCAAATTCGTGGCACCGCACGCAGCATGGGTCTCAAAGTCGTCTGAGTTAACGCTCAACACACAATCTCTCGCCCAACGGTTTACCTCACCGGGCGGAGTCACTAACCAATAAAAGGAGAGGGAGGCATCATGCCGATTACAAAGAAGTACAAGGCAGCACTCGCGTTATTCGATCGCGATTCGCAGTACACACCAACCGAAGCAATTGACATCGTCAAGAAAGTTGCTTCAGCAAAGTTCGACGAATCAGTCGACGTTGCAATTCGTTTGGGCGTTGACCCACGTAAGTCAGACCAAACCGTTCGCGGCACCGTTGCATTGCCATCAGGTTCCGGTAAGACAATGCGCATCGCAGTGTTCGCAGCAGGCGACGCAGCACAAGAAGCTCGCACCGCTGGTGCAGACCTTGTTGGTGCAGACGATCTTGCAGCAGAAATCGAAAAGGGCAACATGGAGTTCGACCTCCTTATTGCAACTCCCGACATGATGCCATTGGTTGGTCGTCTTGGTCGCGTGCTCGGACCTCGCGGTCTCATGCCAAACCCAAAGACCGGCACCGTCACCACCGACGTTGGCCGCGCAGTGGGCGAGTTCAAGGGCGGCAAGGTTGAATACCGCACCGACCGTTACGGCAACGTGCACGTTCGCATTGGTAACGCATCGTTCGAAGCAGCAGCACTCGAAGCAAACTTCCGTGCTGTTCTCGACGAAGTACAGCGCGCCAAGCCAGCTGCTGCAAAGGGCAAGTACCTTCGCAAGATCAGCATCTCGTCAACAATGGGACCTGGCGTCAAGGTTGACCTCAACCGTCTTCGCCCCGTCGACTAATCAATCGCTCTCAGTGTGATTTGAAAAAATCACATTTAGGCTCTTATCCACAACTTCATTCTCTCGGTCCTCGCCAGAGACATCCGGTTCGGTTCTTCCGATTAATGGGCTTCTTGCCCGCCAGACGAGGCGGACTCTTCACTTCTGGATCCTCGGATCCGTTCGGTGCGGCGTTCGTTGCAAACAGCGAGCGCCCCGAGCGAGTTATCCAGGACACCAGAAGGAGGTGAAATGTCAACTGTCCGTTCCCAAAAGGAAGCCGTCGTCGCAGAAATCAGCGAGAAGTTCAAGGCTGCGTCCGCTGTAGTTCTCACCGAATACCGCGGTCTCACCGTTACCGAACTTGCTGCACTTCGTACACAGCTTCGCGCCGTTGGTTGCGAGTACCGCGTCTACAAAAACACGCTTGCTCGTTTCGCAGCACGTGAAGCCGGTATCGAAGGTCTCGATGCCTTGCTGCTTGGTCCTACCGCTATCGCATTCGTCGATGGCGATTTGGCCGCTGTAGCCAAGGCTCTCAAAGACTTCTCGAAGACCAACCCGAAACTTGTACTTCAAGGTGGAGCTGTCGACGGCAAAGCCGTCGATGCCAAATACATCGATGTACTCGCATCGCTGCCTTCGCACGAAGCCATGCTCGGCCAATTTGCTGGATTGCTCCTCGCACTCCCACGCAACATGGCGTATGGCCTCAAGGCTCTAATCGATCAGAAGGAAGCCGCCTAAGGCAACCTTCGGCCAGAGCTTTCTGGCCACAACTACTACGTACAAAAAACTCAAAGCCCTTTATTTTCAGGGTTTTATCTCAAAAGGAGAGAGCAAATGGCTCTTAGCAAGGAAGAGATCCTCGACGGGATCGCAGCACTGACCGTTATTGAACTGAAAGAACTCCTCGACGCATTCGAAGAGAAGTTCGGCGTTAGCGCATCAGCACCAGTAGCAGTCATGGCAGCCGGCGGTGCAGCCGGTGGCGCAGCAGCCGCAGATGAGAAGGACGAATTCGACGTCATCCTCACCGACGGTGGAGCTCAGAAGATCCAGGTCATCAAGGCTGTTCGTGAAATCACGAACCTTGGTCTCAAGGAAGCCAAGGACCTCGTTGATGGCGCACCAAAGCCCATCCTCGAAAAGGCAAGCAAGGACGATGCCGAGAAGGCAAAGGCCAAGCTCGAAGAAGCAGGCGCTTCAGTCGAACTCAAGTGATTTTCTGCGGCTGAGGCCGTATTTTCACTCAAAAGCCCTGTCACCCACCCGGGTGGCGGGGTTTTTGGCATTTTCGGGGTCTTTTTGCACCAAAATCATCATTTTTGGGCTATCTCGGGGATATCGGGACGGCCGGGATGGGCGAGGGTGCTTGACTCGGGGCGCTAGTCGGCGTACCTTGCCCGAAGTTCGGTCAGACCCCCGAGGGCGGAGGGTCTTGTTTCCCGTTGCCTAAGGGCCGATTTAGCCGATAGCGTCATAGTTTGCTGTGTCTCACCTCTCCTGCTTCCGCATTGCCCAAAATCAGTGCGGCTGTAAGAGCGACTGCGACATTGCACTCCCTCGTCCCGCCTGTCAGGAGTAATCGTGGCCCCACGTTCGTCGTCACATGAGCGCTATTCGTTCGCAAACCTTTCAGAGCACCTTGAGTTGCCCGATCTCATCGCTGTACAGCGTGAGTCATTCGATTGGTTCATGAAAGAAGGTCTTCGCGAAACATTCGAAGACATCTCACCAATCACCGACTACTCAGGTGATCTCCGTTTGGAACTCGAGTTTGATCCAAACGATGAAGACCTTTGTCCTGGACCAAAGTTCACGGAAGAAGAGTGTCGTGAAAAGGAAATGACGTACTCCACACCAGTGTTCGTGCGCGCCGTTTTCTCTAACCGCACCACCGGTGAAATTAAAGAACAAGTTGTATTCATGGGTGACTTCCCAAAGATGACCAACAAGGGAACATTCATCATTAACGGAACCGAGCGCGTTGTTGTATCGCAGCTCGTTCGTAGCCCTGGCGTTATTTTCGAACCAGGTGAGCGTTACCGCCTTCGTAACTTGGCCAAGCACCAGTTGGTAAAGGGAACAGTTCACCCATACCGCGGTGAATGGCTTGAATTCGACGTTGAGCACAAGCCAGGTAAAGACGTCACCGCCGGAACACGTGTTGCACGTAAGCGCCGCATGAGCATCTTCGTGCTGTTGCGCGCACTTGGTTACGACGAAGCAGGCGCACCTGGCTTCCTTGACCGTTTCGTTAACTACTTCGACTTCCTTGAAGGTCAGTGGGAAAAGGATCGCAACGTTCATCAGACACGTGAAGAAGCGTTGTTAGAGATCTACCGTCGCGCACGTCCTGGCGAACCAGCAACTGCAGAGTCTGCACGCGTGTATTTCGAAGGTGCATTCTTTGAGAACCGTCGTTATGACCTCAGCCGCGTTGGTCGTTACAAGATCAACCGCAAGCTTGGTGAAGAACTCGAAAAGATTCCATCACTCTTTGGTTTGTCAAAAGATCAACTCGATCTTCCAACAGACGACCAAGACGTTTTGTCGAAGTGCGAAGTTCTTGCAGCAGTGTCATACATGTTGCACCTCGTGAAGCAAGAGCCTGGCTACCGTCTCGACGACCAAGACCACTTTGCAAACCGTCGCGTTCGCTCCGTTGGTGAACTCATTCAGAACCAGGTTCGTATTGGTTTGTCACGTATGGAGCGCGTTGTTCGTGAGCGCATGACCACACAAGATGTGGAAGCAATCACGCCACAAACGCTTATCAACATTCGTCCAGTTGTTGCTGCAATCAAGGAGTTCTTCGGAACATCACAGTTGTCGCAGTTCATGGACCAGGTCAACCCATTGTCTGGCCTCACACACCGTCGTCGTTTGTCGGCACTCGGACCTGGTGGTCTCAGCCGCGAACGTGCCGGCTTCGAAGTTCGAGACGTTCACTTCTCGCACTACGGCCGTATGTGTCCAATTGAGACTCCAGAAGGTCCAAACATTGGTCTCATCGGTGCACTCTCGTCGTATGCACGCGTCAACCAGTTCGGTTTTATTGAGACTCCTTACCTTCGCGTGAAGAACGGCAAAGTCACAAAAGAAATTGTGTACATGGCCGCAGACGAAGAAGAGAAGTACGTCGTTGCACAGGCAAACACACCTGTTGAAAAAGATGGTTCGTTGAAGGGCCCACGCGTGTTGGTGCGTCGTTCACCACAGGCAGCAAGCCTTGACGACCTTCGTCGCATGTTGGAAGCAGAAAGCTTCTTCGGTGCAACAACAGACATCGCATCGGTAACACCAGAAGAAGTTGACTTCATCGACGTGTCGCCAAAGCAGATTGTTTCTGTTGCAACAGCACTCATTCCGTTCCTCGAGCACGACGACGCAAACCGCGCACTCATGGGTGCAAACATGCAACGTCAGGCCGTGCCATTGGTACGCGCCGAAGCTCCATACGTTGGAACCGGCATTGAAAAGCGTGCAGCACACGACGGCGCAGACGTCATCCTTGCAGAGGAAGACGGCGAAGTTGTTGAAGTCACTGGTGATTGCATCACCGTGAAGTACGCCAGCAAGTCGAAGAAGACCGAGCACAAGCTCATGAAGTTCCACCGCTCGAACCAAGACACCTGCATTAACCAAATCATTCGCGTTCGCGAAGGACAAAAGGTGAAGGCCGGAGATCTTCTTGCAGATGGTCCATCAACAGACGATGGTGAATTGGCACTTGGAAAGAACCTGCTCGTGGCATTCATGCCATGGGAGGGTTACAACTTCGAAGACGCAATCATCTTGTCCGAGCGCATTGTTCGCGACGACGTGTTGACATCTATTCACATTCACAACTACGAAGTCGATGCTCGCGACACCAAGTTGGGTGAGGAAGAAATTTCTCGCGACATTCCAAACTTGTCAGACGAAATTGTTCGCGACTTGGACGACGAAGGCATCATCCGTATTGGTGCAGAAGTTGGTCCTGGCGACGTTCTCGTTGGAAAAGTAACTCCAAAGGGTGAAACAGAACTCACACCAGAAGAGCGCCTGTTGCGCGCCATCTTCGGTGAGAAGGCTCGCGAAGTTCGCGACACATCACTCAAGGTTCCACACGGTGAAGGCGGCAAGGTCATTGACGTCAAAGTCTTCTCGCGTGAGAACGGCGACGAATTGCCACCAGGTGTTAACAAGTTGGTGAAGGTCTTTGTTGCTCAGAAGCGCAAGATCTCCGTTGGTGACAAGCTCGCTGGTCGCCACGGCAACAAGGGTGTTATCTCAAAGATTCTCCCTGTTGAAGACATGCCATACATGGAAGACGGAACACCAGTCGACATCATCTTGAACCCACTTGGTGTTCCAAGCCGAATGAACGTTGGTCAGGTTCTTGAATCTCACCTTGGTTATGCAGCTCGTTGGGGTTGGACAGACACCAAGAACAACAAGGTTGTTGGAGAAAGTCCAAAGCGCGGAACCGAGTCAAAGACTCGTGCCGCAACAGACCCTGCAACATTTATTGCAACACCAATTTTCGATGGTGCTCATTGGGACGAAGTGGAAGCCGCTGGCGAACACCCAACCATTAAGGCAATCCTTGAAAACCTCAACCCAGAAAGTGCTGATGGCAAGCGCCTCATCATGAACACTGGTAAGACAATGTTGCGTAACGGTCGCACCGGCGAGTTGTACGACAACCCAATCACGGTTGGTTACAAGTACATCTTGAAGTTGCACCACCTTGTTGACGACAAGATTCACGCACGCTCCACTGGCCCATACAGCATGATCACTCAGCAACCGCTTGGTGGTAAGGCACAGTTCGGTGGTCAGCGCTTCGGTGAAATGGAAGTGTGGGCACTCGAGGCATATGGTGCCGCGTACTGCTTGCAAGAACTTCTCACCATCAAGTCCGACGACGTTCTTGGTCGCGTGAAGGTGTACGAAGCCATCGTGAAGGGTGACAACATCCCTGAACCAGGCATCCCAGAATCTTTCAAGGTTCTCATGAAGGAAATGCAGTCACTGTGTCTGAATGTCGAAGTTCTCGACAATGCAGGCAAGGAAATTGAAATGCATGAATTCGACGATGAGATCTATCGCACCGCCGAAGAACTTGGAATTGACATCAGCCGTCCAGAGCGTGGCTCTGACGACGACGACCGCCGCCCAGCTCGCGCTTACTGATCCGAACGACCCTAAGGAAACGACACTCCCATGCTCGACGTGAATATGTTCGACCAACTCCGCATCGGCCTTGCCACTGCGGATCAAATCCGCCTGTGGTCAAAGGGTGAGGTAAAGAAGCCTGAGACCATCAACTACCGCACACTGCGTCCAGAGAAGGACGGACTCTTCTGCGAAAAGATCTTCGGACCTACTCGCGACTGGGAGTGCTACTGCGGTAAGTACAAGCGCGTGCGCTTCAAGGGCATCATCTGTGAACGTTGTGGTGTTGAAGTCACACGTTCAAAGGTTCGCCGTGAGCGCATGGGCCACATTGAATTGGCTGCACCAGTTGTTCACATTTGGTATCTCCGCGGAACACGTTCATGGTTGGCATACCTCTTGGGCGGACTTGAGCCAAAAGAAGAACTCAAGGCAAAGCAGTTAGAGAAGGTCATCTACTTCGCTGCATACCTCGTTTCAACTGTTGACGAAGACAAGCGTCATGCAGACATGGCACAACTTGAAGCCGACTTCATTGAAGAGTGCGATGCAATTGAGAAGGATCGCGAAAAGTCTCTGAAGGCAAAGCTCAAAGAGCAAGAGACCGAACTCAAGACCATGGAAAAAGATGGCGCCAAGGAAGCTGAAATCAAGGCTCGCCAGAAGGTCATGGACAAGGAAGAAGCATCACTGCGTGAGCGCTTCGATACTGAACTTGAAACACTGAAGCGCGCATGGGATGAATTCCGCGATCTTCACCCACGCAAGATCATTGAAGACGAAGGCCTGTGGCGTGAAATTTTCGACCGCTACCAGGACTACTTCACTGGTGGAACCGGCGCAGATGCAATCAAGATGCTCATCGATTCCATTGATTTCGATGAAGAAGAAATCAAGCTTCGCGATGCAATTGAAAACGGTTTGAAGGGCAAGCCGCTGTCAGCACAGCGCAAGCAAAAGGCCATCAAGCGTTTGAAGATTGTTGCATCGTTCAACCAGCGTGATGACGCTGGTCGTCGTATGAACAGCCCGAAGGCAATGATTCTCGATGTTGTTCCAGTTATTCCTCCAGACCTTCGCCCAATGGTGCAGTTGGAAGGTGGACGTTTCGCAACATCAGACTTGAACGACTTGTACCGTCGCGTTATCAACCGCAACAACCGTTTGCGTCGTTTGCTCGACCTTGGTGCACCAGAGATCATCGTCAACAACGAAAAGCGAATGCTGCAAGAAGCAGTGGACGCATTGTTCGACAACGGTCGTCGTGGTCGCCCAGTCACTGGCCCAGGTAACCGTCCACTCAAGTCACTCTCCGACATGTTGAAGGGTAAGCAGGGACGTTTCCGTCAGAACCTTCTTGGTAAGCGCGTTGACTACTCCGGTCGTTCAGTAATTGTTGCTGGCCCAACACTTCGTTTGCACCAGTGCGGTTTGCCAAAGTTGATGGCACTCGAACTGTTCAAGCCATTCGTTATGAAGCGTCTTGTCGATCTCGAGCTTGCTCAGAACATCAAGAGCGCAAAGCGCATGGTGGAGCGTCGTCGCCCACAGGTGTGGGACGTTCTTGAAGACGTCATTAAGGAACACCCAGTCATGCTGAACCGTGCACCAACGTTGCACCGTTTGGGTATTCAGGCGTTCGAACCAGTTCTTGTTGAAGGCAAGGCTCTTCAAATTCACCCACTCGTCTGTACTGCGTTCAACGCAGACTTCGACGGTGACCAGATGGCCATTCACTTGCCGCTGTCAACAGAAGCACAAGCAGAAGCTCGTGTTCTTATGTTGTCGGCAAACAACATCTTGTCGCCAGCATCTGGTCGTCCAATTGTTACTCCATCACAGGACCTCATCATTGGTGCGTTCTGGTTGACAGAGTCAGTAGAAGGCGCACCAGGTCATGGTCGTTCATTCGCACAGCGTTGGGAAGTGTTCCGTGCGCTTGATGAAGGTGCAATCACGTTGCACACCATCATTCGCATGTTCGATCGCGACGAAAACGGTAAGCGTGTTGCGTTTGAAACAACTCCTGGTCGTTTGTTGTTCGAAGAGACATTGCCACTCGACTACCCAGAACAGTTCGGTCACATCACCGCACCGGTGAAGAAGAGCGAAATGGGCGTCATTGTTGAGCGCTTGTCCGATCACTACGACAAGTCAGTGATTGCGGCAACTCTCGACAGCTTGAAGGCTGTTTGCTACCGCTACGCATCGCAGTCCGGTCTCACGGTTTCTATCGAAGACGTAAAGACGCCTAAGAAGAAGCGTGAAATTCTCGACAACTACGAGAAGCAAGCAGACAAGGTGGAGACACAGTTCCGCCGCGGAATCATCACCGATGGTGAGCGTCGTCAGCAAGAAGTCACCATCTGGACCGATGCAACTGCAGAAGTGCAGGCTGCAATGGTGGAAGAGTTCAAGGCAGACCGTTTCAACCCAATCGACATGATGGTTGGTTCTGGTGCTCGCGGAAACATGACGCAGATGCGTCAGATCGCAGGTATGCGTGGTCTCGTGTCTAACCCACGTGGTGACATGATTCCTCGTCCTATCAAGAGCAACTTCCGTGAAGGACTTGAAACACTCGAGTACTTCATTGCTACTCCTGGTGCTCGTAAGGGCTTGGTAGACACCGCGCTTCGTACCGCAGACTCTGGTTACCTCACACGTCGTCTCGTCGACGTTGCACAGGAACTCATTGTTCGCGAAGAAGATTGTGGAACACGTCTTGGTCTCTGGATTGAAAACGTCAAGCCAGATGCAGGCGGCGTTCGTGCCAACCTTGAAACCAAGTTGTTTGGTCGCGCATTGTTGAACGACGTTGAGTTGTCAAACGGTCAAGTGCTCGCAAAGAACACTCTCGTTGGTGACATTGAAATGGAACTGTTGCGCACCGATGCAAAGATCGACCGCGTACAAGTTCGTTCGGTTGTGTCGTGTGACGCTGTGCTCGGTGTATGTGCACTGTGCTACGGCCGTTCACTTGCAACCGGCAAGTCCATTGAACTTGGTGAAGCAGTAGGCGTTATCGCAGCGCAGTCAATTGGTGAACCTGGTACTCAGCTCACCATGCGTACGTTCCACACTGGTGGTGTTGCAGGTAAAGACATCGCCGGCGGTTTGCCACGCGTTGTTGAATTGTTCGAAGCTCGTACACCAAAGGGATCAGCACGTCTTGCAAAAGCATCTGGTGTTGTTCGCATTGGTGAAGACGAAGGTAAGGGAATCCCCATCACTGTCGTTGATGACAAGGGTGAAGAGCACCTCATCATGCTTCCATCGGGTAGCCGTCCAACAGTTGTTGACGGACAAAACATCGATGCTGGTCAGCCAGTTACTTCTGGCCCATGGGATCCAAAAGAAATCATGGAGATTCTTGGTATTCGTCAAACACAGCAGTACCTCATTGAAGAAGTGCAGAAGGTGTACCGCGACCAAGGTGTATCCATCCACGACAAGCACATCGAACTCATCGTTCGTCAGATGACGCGTCGTGTTGGTGTTCAGGAAACTGGTGACACCGGATTCCTTCCAGGAGAGCGCGTCGACGCAAAGACCTTCCGTGACACCAACCGTGCCATGGTGGAAGGTGGAAACCGTCCAGCCGAAGGTCGACCAGAAATCATGGGTATCACCAAGGCGTCGTTGGCTACCGAATCATGGTTGTCAGCAGCGTCGTTCCAGGAGACCGCTCGCGTCCTCACCGAAGCCGCCATCGATGGTCGCGCCGACAGCCTTGTTGGCTTGAAGGAAAACATCATCATTGGCAAGCTCATTCCTGCCGGTACCGGTATGGAGAAGTATCGCTACTTCGATGTTGATGCTCCGGACTACGTCCCCATGGAGTACTTCTCCAGCGACGAAGCAGATCCAGCGGCTTATTTGGCCGGCCTTCAGGGAACCTACGTCGCCAACGACGAGGCCATCTTTGACGACCTCGCCAACGAAGACGCCATTCTCGAATCGATTGTCACGGCTCCAGAAGAGTCAGAAGAGGTTGCCGCCGAGTCAGCAGATGCTGCCGAAGCCGTTGCCGAACTGGCCGAAGAGCCAGCTGGAGAGGTTCCAGCCGACCAAATGACAACCGAGGAAGAACCCCCAGAATCATCGGCAGTGTGAACCGGTGGCGGGTTGCCACCGGGGAATACTCGCCCCTAGCCTTACATGGTCTTGATGGCCGACTTTTCGGTTCGGAACCTTGTTCCCATCGATGGTCATCAGTCAGATTTTTTTAGCAAGAGGTAATTGCGTGCCCACAATTCAGCAGTTGATCCGTCAGGGTCGCAGCAGCAAGACAACAAAGACCAAGACACCGGCGCTCAAGGGATCGCCGCAACGTCGTGGCGTCTGCACACGCGTGTTCACCACAACACCGAAGAAGCCAAACTCGGCACTTCGCAAAGTGGCACGTGTTCGTTTGACATCAGGCGTTGAAGTCACCGCATACATTCCTGGTGAAGGACACAACTTGCAAGAGCACAGCATTGTTCTCGTGCGTGGTGGTCGTGTTCGCGACCTTCCAGGTGTTCGTTACAAGATCATCCGCGGCGCACTCGATGCTGCCGGTGTTAAGAACCGCAAGCAGGCGCGCAGCCGTTACGGCGCAAAGCGCGAGAAGTAAGAAGGACACGCCATGCCACGTAAAGGCCCCGCACAACGTCGCGAACTTAGCGCCGACCCCATCTACCGCTCATTGCTCGTTACACAGCTCACCAACAAGGTCATGCTGCACGGCAAGAAGAGCATCGCTGAAAAAATTGTGTACGACGCAATGGACCTCATCGAAAAGAAGACAGGCACCGAGCCACTTTCAACAGTGAAGCGCGCTATTGAAAATGTAAAACCACCACTCGAAGTGCGTTCACGTCGTGTTGGCGGTGCTACCTATCAAGTACCAGTGGAAGTAAAGCCACGCCGCGCATCAACATTGGCAATTCGTTGGATTGTTGATTACTCACGTGATCGCCGCGAAAAGACAATGGCTGAATGTCTCGCAAATGAACTCATGGATGCTGCCAACGGACTTGGCGCATCAATGAAGAAGCGTGATGACATGCAGAAGATGGCCGAGTCCAACAAGGCCTTCGCGCACTACCGCTGGTAGGGCAACACGTACAACCAAATTTTTTCGAGAGCGCACCGCCAGTACACCTGAGGTGCGCTCCCGTCTGTCAGACCTACATAACAAGAACCACGACCTCTAAGAACAAGGTGAACCCCAATGGCCAAGCGTGAATTTCCACTCGAGCGCACTCGCAACATCGGCATCATGGCGCACATCGACGCCGGTAAGACAACAACAACCGAGCGCATCCTGTACTACACAGGCAAGAGCTACAAGATCGGTGAAGTGCACGAAGGTGCAGCAACCATGGACCACATGGCACAGGAACAAGAGCGCGGTATCACCATTACCTCTGCTGCCACCACTTGTATCTGGAACAACCACCGAATCAACATCATTGACACGCCAGGTCACGTGGACTTCACCATTGAAGTAGAGCGTTCACTTCGCGTACTCGACGGCGCAGTCACAGTGTTCGACTCAGTTGCTGGTGTAGAGCCCCAGACTGAAACTGTGTGGCGTCAGGCCAACAAGTACAAAGTTCCACGTATGTGCTTCATCAACAAGATGGACCGTATTGGTGCAAACTTCTATCGCACAGTTGACATGGTGAAAGAGCGTCTGCAAGCAGTTCCTGCAGTCATTCAAATTCCAGTTGGTGCTGGTGGTCCAGAGAGCAACAAGCCATTCGCAGGTCTCATTGACATTGTGAAGATGAAGGCTCTCATCTGGCGCGACGAAGAACTCGGCGCGAAGTGGGACGAAGTAGACATTCCTGCAGATCAAGTAGACGAAGCAAACGAATACCGCACTGCATTGTTGGAAACAATTGCAACAAGCGACGACGACTTCATGGAGAAGTACCTCGGCGGTGAAGAAGTCACTGAAGCAGACATCAAGCGCGCAATCCGTAAGGGAACGCTTGCATTTGACTTCGTGCCCATCCTCTGTGGTTCAGCATTCAAGAACAAGGGTGTTCAGCCAATGCTCGACGCAGTTGTCGACTTCCTTCCAAGCCCACTCGACATTCCTGCAGCACAAGGAACAAACGCAAAGGGTGACGAAGTTGTAGAGCGCGCAGCAGACGAAAATGGTCCGTTCGCAGCACTTGCATTCAAGATTGTGTCCGACCCATTCGGCAAGCTCACGTACTTCCGCGTGTACTCCGGAACCGTTAACAAGGGCGACGAAATTTACAACAGCACCAAAGAGCGCAAAGAGCGTCTCGGCCGAATTCTGTTGATGCACGCAAACCAGCGTGAAGACCTCGACGTTGCTATGGCTGGTGACATTGTTGCCGGTCTTGGTTTCAAGGAAACAACAACTGGTGACACATTGTGTGACCGCAACAACCTCGTGATTCTCGAGCGCATGGAATTCCCAGAGCCAGTTATTCACGTTGCAATCGAGCCAAAGACAAAAGACGATCAAGACAAGTTGGGTAAGGCACTGAAGTCATTGTCAGACGAAGACCCAACCTTCCGTGTTCGCACAGACGAAGAAACCGCACAGACAGTTATCTCAGGAATGGGTGAGCTTCACCTTGAAATTCTTGTTGACCGTATGCAGCGTGAATTCAATGTTGAAGCAACTGTTGGTAAGCCACAGGTGGCATACCGCGAAACCATCACCAAGTCTGTTGAGTCCGTGGAATACCGCCACATCAAGCAGTCCGGTGGTTCTGGTCAGTTCGCAGTTGTGAAGATTTCAGTAGAGCCAACAGGTCCTGGTGGCGGCTACGTGTTTGAAGACAAGATCACAGGTGGACGCGTTCCTCGCGAATACATCCAGCCAACCAACCAAGGCATTCAGGCTGCACTCGACAATGGTGTTCTCGCTGGTTACCCAACCGTGGACGTCAAGGTCAGCTTGGTCGACGGTCAGTACCACGACGTTGACTCTTCTGAAATGGCGTTCAAGATCGCCGGTCAGATGGCATTCCGTGAAGCCGCCCGTAAGGCTGGCCCAGTTCTCCTCGAGCCCATCATGGGCGTAGAAGTCGTGACGCCCGATGAATACATGGGTGACGTCATGGGTGACCTCAGCAGCCGTCGTGGCCGTATTGAGGGCATGGAAGCTCGCGGAAATACCCAGGTCGTTCGCGCCCAGGTTCCGCTTTCGGAAATGTTCGGATACAGTACCGATCTCCGATCACGCACTCAGGGGCGTGCCACCTACACGATGCAATTCCACTCGTACCAGCAGGTACCAGAGGTCATCGCGCAGGAAATCGTGAAGCGCGTTCGCGGCGAATAATCGCAAACGCATTTCATACAGAACATTGACAACCCACTAACTCCCTAACGGAAACAGGAAAGAAGCATGAGCAAGGCAAAGTTTGAGCGCAATAAGCCTCACGTGAATATTGGAACGATGGGTCATATTGACCATGGCAAGACCACGTTGACGGCTGCTATTTCTAAGACGTTGGCGGATCGTGGGTTGGCGGAGCACACTCCGTTTGATCAGATCGACAAGGCTCCTGAGGAAAAAGCTCGTGGTATTACGATCTCGATTGCTCACATTGAGTATGAGACCGAGAAGCGTCACTATGCACACGTTGACATGCCTGGTCACGCTGACTACATCAAGAACATGATTACGGGTGCTGCCCAGGTTGATGGCGCCATTTTGGTGGTTGCTGCAACTGATGGTCCGATGCCCCAGACTCGTGAGCACGTGTTGTTGGCTCGTCAGGTGGGTGTTCCCTACATCGTTGTTGCTCTCAACAAGGCTGACATGGTCGAAGATGAAGAACTTCTTGAACTTGTGGAGATGGAAGTTCGTGAGTTGTTGAACGAGTATGAGTTCCCTGGTGATGATGCACCGGTTGTTCGTGTGTCTGCGTTGAAGGCTCTCGAGGGTGATGCTGCATGGCAGGAAAAGGTCATGGAATTGATGACCGCTTGTGATGAGTCCATTCCAGAACCAGCTCGTGATCTTGACAAGCCGTTCTTGATGCCTATTGAAGACGTGTTCACTATTACTGGTCGTGGCACTGTTGTGACCGGCAAGGTTGAGCAGGGCAAGGTTCACACTGGCGATGAAATTGAAATCGTTGGTTTGCGTGACACCCAAAAGACCACATGTACTGGTGTTGAAATGTTCCGCAAGCTTCTCGATGAGGGTCAAGCTGGTGACAACATTGGTGCGCTTCTTCGTGGAACAAAGAAGGAAGATGTTGAGCGTGGTCAGGTGTTGTGTGCTCCTGGTTCCATTACTCCACACACCAACTTTGAAGGTCAGGTGTATGTGTTGAAGAAGGAAGAAGGCGGTCGTCATAAGCCTTTCTTCAATAACTATCGTCCACAGTTTTTCTTCCGTACCACGGACGTGACTGGAACTGTTCAGTTGCCTGCTGGTACTGAGATGGTGATGCCTGGTGACAATGTGCAGATGACTGTTGAGTTGGGTAAGCCCATCGCGATGGATGAGGGTTTGCGTTTCGCTATTCGTGAAGGTGGCCGTACTGTTGGTGCAGGCCGCGTCACCAAGAT
>JACCDI011626750.1_pt1 | contig 16500 bp, 16 predicted proteins | sample 7442791 | NCBI WGS metagenome assembly JACCDI01 (sample SAMN15323434, study PRJNA562643) | freshwater metagenome | isolation source: river surface water | place: USA:Blue River Watershed | collected 2017-08-15 | reverse complement strand
GTAACAATGATTGATGAAGCTCTAGAACACCTCGTCAAGGGGATCGTTGATAATCCTGAAGATGTCATCGTTAAGGAGAAGACCCACCGTAGAGGTACAACTCTTGAGGTGCGCGTTAATCCTGAAGATATCGGTAAGGTCATTGGTCGTAACGGACGTACAGCAAAGGCGCTTCGCACAGTCGTAAGCGCTATTGCTGGACGTAGCGTGCGCGTTGACCTTATCGATACTGACGAGGCTCGTTAAGAAAGACCATGTCATGCGCCTAAATGTTGGGCGCATTGGTCGTGCCCACGGAATCTTGGGCGAGGCGACAATCGAAGTTCGTACCGATGATGCTGCATCCCGTTTTGCTCTAGGCGCTGCGCTAGAGACTGATAGCCACGGAAACCTCGTTGTCGATTCAGTGCGCGTACATAACGGAATCCTCTTACTTTCATTTGTTGGACATAGAGATCGCAATGCAGTGGAGAAGTTACGAGATGTTCTCCTCTATGCCGATGTAGATATCGATGCGCCCGGAGAAGATGAGGATGATTACCACGTCCTACAACTCATTGGATGTAAAGCCAACCTTGAAGATGGCACGCTACTTGGCGATGTTAAGGATGTACTCAATCTTCCTGGCCAAGATGTTCTGGTGATTCAAGCAGCTTCTGGCGAAGTCCTGATTCCTTTTGTGCGGGCACTTGTACCTGAAGTAGATATTCTTGGTAAGCGATTGACCGTTATTCCACCAATTATTGAAGGGAAGATCTCATGAGAATTGATGCCATCACCATCTTCCCTGATTACTTTGCTCCCTTACAGCTCTCGCTCTTAGGTAAAGCACAAGACGGTGGACTTCTCTCGATCAACGTTCACGATCTAAGGTCACAAACCACAGATACTCATCACACCGTTGATGATGCACCTTATGGTGGCGGTGCGGGAATGGTCATGCTGGCAGATGTGTGGGGCAAGGCAATCGATAGCGTCATTGAAGATGGGGCAGATCTCATTATCTTGACCCCGGCCGGTCGCCGATTTAACCAAGAGCTCGCTCAAGAGTTATCTACTGCCCAGCAATTGATTTTTGCATGTGGCCGATATGAAGGAATTGATGATCGTGTGCGCATTCATTACAGCCAAGATGAGTACAAGGCGCGAAACATTCGCGTGCGCGAAGTATCCATTGGTGATTATGTTTTAGGAGGAGGTGAGGTCGCATCGATGGTGATGATCGAAGCGATCACTCGCCTTATTCCTGGCGTTCTAGGAAATCCTCTCTCGCTTGCTGAAGAGTCGCATAATGAAGAGGGATATCTTGAGTACCCGAACTTCACTCGCCCTCAAGAGTGGAGAGGCTTAGAAGTTCCGCCAATCTTGCTCAGTGGCAATCACGGAGCGATCGCAGCATGGCGCACTTTGCAGGCAAAAGATCGCAAAGAGTCAAACACTCACTAGCTCCCATTCCACGGTAGATTACGCAGTATGTGCAGATTATTAGCCTATGCCTCAGCTGAGCCAGCTTCTCTTTCATCGGTTGTGGGGCCAACACTGACCGACTTCGTTGAACTCTCTAAGGAACATAAAGATGGTTGGGGTCTGACAACCTGTGCCTCCATCGCAGGAGTACAAGAGCGCGAACGCGATTTAACGCCAGCCGTTGAGAGCGAAATCTTCACCCAACTTGCACATGAGAAAGAGAGCGATGGAGCGCTCTTTCATCTACGCCTTGCCTCAAAAGGTCTCACAGTAGATCTCTCCAATAACCACCCTTTTATCCATGGCGATATCTCATTTATGCATAACGGAACGATTCGCCCAGCGGCAAGTGTGGAGCATCTCATCGATGCAGATCTGCTTAGCCAACTGACATCTACAACCGATAGTGAGCGCTACTTCTTTGCGATTCTCTCTAAGGCAAAGTCTCTCGGTCTTATTGAAGCAATCAGAGTTACTGTCAAGGAGATAGCCGCAGCTGCGAATTATTCAGCGATTAACTCCATTACCTTGACCCCTGATTTCCTCATCGCCGTCTGCCAATTTAATGAAGCTGAGCAGAGTGAATGGACAGTTCCATTCCACTATGAACTGCGATTCATTAAGGAAGATGGAGCGGTAAAGATCGCATCTACCGGATGGGGCCATGATGATTGGACTCCGCTGACAAATGGCAAGATGCTTGTAGTCAATCGCGCCGATCTCTCATTTAAAATCCTAGATATTTAATTTCACAGCTATGTCGCGTACATATACAGTCGAAACCTATGGCTGCCAGATGAATGTGCACGACTCTGAACGCATAGCCGGACTGTTGGATGAGGCGGGTTTCATTCCGGCAGCACCTGATACACAGGCAGATATTGTCGTCTTTAACACCTGCGCAGTTCGCGAGAATGCAGATAACAAGCTCTATGGAAATCTCTCATTCCTTGCACCAATTAAGAAGGCAAATCCGGCGATGCAGATTGCAGTCGGCGGATGTCTGGCCCAGAAAGATCAAGCAATCATTCTTAAGAAAGCTCCATATGTAGATGTCGTCTTCGGAACTCACAATGTCGGTTCACTGCCAGTATTACTTGAGAGAGCGCGGATTGAAGAGGAGTCACAGATTGAGATTCTCGAATCTCTTGAGCACTTCCCATCGACTCTTCCGGCACGACGTTTTTCAGCGTTCTCATCATGGGTATCGATCTCGGTTGGGTGTAATAACACCTGCACCTTCTGCATCGTCCCTGCTCTTCGCGGCATTGAGAAAGATCGGCCGATGGCAGATGTTCTCAGCGAAGTGCGTGCATTAGTTGACCAAGGTGTCATTGAAATTACGTTGCTGGGACAGAACGTCAACGCATACGGTGTTGGGCTGGGCGAGAGGGGTGCATTTGCAAAACTTCTCAAGAAAGTGGCGGCAATCGATGGCCTTGAGCGCCTTCGCTTTATGTCTCCACATCCACGAGACTTCACCGATGATGTCATCGAGGTAATGGCAAAGACACCTGTTGTGATGCCACATCTTCACATGCCGCTGCAATCTGGATCAGATTCAATCTTGGCGGCAATGCGCAGGTCCTATCGCAGCGATCGCTACCTTGGAATTCTCGATCGCGTTCGTAGCCAGATTCCTCACGCGATGATCACCACAGACATTATTGTCGGATTTCCTGGCGAGACTGAAGAAGATTTCCAGGCAACCCTTGATGTCGCAACGCAAGCGCGTTTTGCCGCCGCCTATACATATAAGTATTCAATCCGTCCTGGAACTCCAGCCGGTGTCATGCCAAACCAAGTTCCAGAAGAGATAGTCGGTGAGAGATACACACGTCTTCATGAGCACCAGCAGAAGATTTCGCTCTCAGTCAATCAAGAAGCTCTTGGTACAACTCATCGAATTATGGTTACCGAAGTCGAGGGAAGGCGTGATGCTGCGCAATCTCGTCTGACCGGACGTTCTGAAGATTTCCGATTAGTCCACTTTGATAATTCCAGCGCGGCCCGCCCTGGTGACTTCGTCGATGTTGAGATTACCGATGCATCCGCCCATTATCTGATCGGTCGCGAACTCTCACATGTAGCAACTCGTGGGGGAGATGCACATGCACGCAGGACTGCTGAAGTAGCGCCAACTCCAGGTGTAATGCTCGGCATTCCCGTCCTCAAAGTTGGAAAGCCGGAAGAGAAGTAGATGCGCACGATCATTATCTGTGGAGCAACTGCAACCGGAAAGAGTGATTTAGCTGTGGCGCTGGCCCTGGAGATCGGTGGCGAGATAGTCAACGCTGATTCCATGCAGGTCTATGAAGGCATGGATATCGGTACTGCCAAACTCACAATTGCAGAACGTAAAGGAGTTACCCACCACCTCCTCGATCTTCTTTCAGTGCGCCAGGATTCCACAGTTGCTTGGTATCAAGAGATTGCACGCAAGACCATTGATGAGATTCACCAACGAGGCCAGAACGCAATCATTGTCGGAGGTACCGGCCTCTACATCAAAGCAATTGTTGATGATTTGAATTTTCCAGATACCGATCCTGTTGTGAGATCTCGCCTAGAGTTAGAGGCGATCGAACAAGGGGCAGCAGTGCTCTTTGCGCGATTAGAGAAGTTAGACCCTGCAGCAGCTTTGGCAATTGATCGCGCAAATATTCGTCGTATTGTTCGAGCCCTTGAAGTTATTGAAATAACCGGTCAACCATTTACTGCAAATCTTCCCCGTGAGGCCAGCTCTAGATATCCGCAGGCTTACCACTTTGGACTGAGCCAAGATCGTGAGAGCCTAGATATTCGAGTGAGTAATCGCGTCGATGCGATGTGGGATGCGGGCTTAGTTGAAGAAGTTCAGGGACTTGTTCTTACTGGATTGCGCGAGGGAGTTACAGCGCAGAAAGCCCTTGGATATGCCCAGGTACTGCAGATGATGGATGGAGTTTTAACCTCAGATCAGGCGCGGGAAGAGACAAAGCGAGTGACGCGCCAGTACATTCGCCGCCAAGACACCTGGTTCTCTCGTGATGTAAGGCTTCATTGGCTCGGTCACTATGAAAATCGTCTCGAAAAGATTCTGGCACGGTTAAACTCATAACTCTATGAATACTCCTGTAATGGCCACCTATGGCCACGGCACTGAAAATGACTTTCTCATTATCTTTGACACGCTCGAAGAGATTTCATTATCAGCCGATCAGGTCGCTGCATTGTGCAATCGTCAAACAGGAATCGGTGCAGATGGCGTCATTCGCATCACCCGCCCTGACGGCAAGTGGTTTATGGATTATCGAAACGCTGATGGATCACTTGCAGAGATGTGCGGCAACGGAATTCGAGTGATGGCGCGCTATCTTGTGGCAAGAGGTCATCAAAATGAGGGACTCTTTCCGATCCAGACTCGTGATGGCGCGAAGTATTTACGTGTTCCTGCAGATGGAGATATCTCTGTCAACATGGGTCAGGTCACCGACGAAGGAGATATCGTCACTGTAAGCGTTAATGGCAACGAGTATGCAGCCCGCCATATCAGCATCGGAAATCCACATGCAGTTGCCTTTCTCGAAGATCTCGACACGGTTGGTTCTCTTGCGCTAGCCCCACAGGTAAATCCTGCATCCATCTATCCAGCAGGCGTTAATGTCGAATTTGTAGAGATCGAGTCGAACGACACTTTGATTATGCGAGTGCACGAACGCGGTAGCGGGGAAACTCGTTCATGTGGCACAGGAACGTGTGCTGTCGCACTTGCGGCAACGATCCATACCCGAGGTCATCTTCCTGCGCGATGGATTATCAAGCCGCCGGGTGGAACACTGATCGTAGATATAGATGGCCATTCCAATGCAACTCTGACTGGCCCTGCCGTGCTCCTTGAAGATCATGACATCACCAGTTACATCGCTCTATGACGCCTGAGACTCCCGATCAAAGAGAATTACGCTTCGAAGAGTTGCTCCGTGAAAGTGCGCGAGCTGCTGCAGATTTTGATGAAGCAGAAGAAGAGATTGATCACGGGGCGGTCCAAGAACTCTCTGAACGCCAAGCACTTCGCCGCGTTAAGGGTTTTTCTACACAGCTCCAAGACATTTCAGAGGCTGAATATCGCGAGCTGCAATTAGAGCGAGTGGTACTGGTTGGCGTATGGACTGAAGGTTCTATCGAAAGTGCCGAAAACTCTTTAGCTGAACTTAAGGCACTTGCTGAGACTGCCGGATCTGAAGTTCTCGAAGGACTTATTCAGCGCCGTGATAAACCAGATCCTGCTACATACATCGGTTCAGGAAAGGTGATCGAACTTAAAGAAGTTGTGCGATCAACCGGGGCGGACACTGTTATCTGCGATGGCGAGCTCTCACCATCTCAACTTCGCCAACTCGAAGATAAGTTAAAGGTAAAGGTTGTAGATCGCACAGCGCTCATCCTCGACATCTTTGCCCAGCATGCAAAGAGTCGCGAAGGTAAGGCGCAAGTTGAACTTGCTCAGATTGCATACCTTCTCCCACGTCTACGTGGATGGGGAGATTCACTTTCTCGCCAGGTGGGCGGACGAGCCGCAGGGGGAGCTGGCATCGGCGGTCGCGGACCAGGTGAGACAAAGATTGAGACCGATCGTCGCCGCATTCGCGACAAGATGGCTAAGTTACGGCGCGAAATCGCAGAGATGAAGGTATCTCGCGATACCAAACGGCAAGAACGCAGACGTCACAACATTCCATCGGTTGCTATCGCCGGGTATACCAATGCCGGTAAATCTTCGCTTCTCAATAAACTCACCGATGCTGGCGTTCTTGTGGAGAACGCCCTCTTTGCAACCCTTGATCCAACTGTGCGAAAGACTCAAACCTCAGAAGGTCGCATCTATACCTTGACCGATACAGTCGGATTTGTCCGCCATCTTCCTCACCAATTGGTTGATGCCTTTAAATCAACCCTCGAAGAAGTATCTGGAGCAGATCTCATCGTGCATGTTGTCGATGGTTCACATCCTGATCCATCTGAGCAGATTCGCGCAGTCAGGCAAGTCATCGATGAAATTGGAGGCAAGGAGATCCCAGAAATCATCGCAATCAATAAAGTCGATATTGCAGATCCTGAAGTTGTGATGAATCTCCTGCGAACAGAGAAGAACGCTTATGCATTCTCTGTACGCACCGGTTTTGGAATTGAAGGGCTCTTACATGCAATTGAGAAGTCACTTCCACACCCACAGATAGAGATCGATTGCCTGATTCCATATGATCGTGGAGACCTGGTCAGTGCCATTCACGAGCACGGTGAGATCATCTCCGAGCGCTATGAAGAAGGTGGCACACATATTCACGCTCGAGTTGATGCAGGGCTATCACAGGCGATCACCACCGCGATCACCACCGCAAAATCTGGGGAATAAATCCGACACGCCCACGGTTACATTGTCTATTAACGCCCTTATGGGCCATGATGCGCCCGTGGCTAGATAAGCCAGGCGTCTTACGAGATGTTGTACTAGATGATTTACTAGCGGAGAGCGAGGTGACTGACTGTGGCAACAGATTACGACACACCCAGAAAAACCGATGAAGAGCTCCACGAAGAGTCGCTAGAAGAACTTAAAGCCCAACGCGTTGATGCCCAATCTGGTCAGATTGATGTTGACGAGGCAGAGGCTGCAGAGAATCTCGAACTACCAGGAGCAGATCTCTCAGGTGAAGAGCTCTCAGTACGCGTTGTTCCTAAGCAGGAGGATGAGTTCACATGCTCTCGCTGCTTCCTTATTCATCACATCACCCAACTTGCAAAAGGTGAAGGCGCTAAAGCAATCTGTAAGGAATGCGCTTAACTCTCTCGTAACGCTTGCGCTAGCTTCTCACCGCGCTTTGAGGTTACCAACCAATACGGTGTTCGATCGCGCTGATCGTTGATCTCTACCTTGACTCCATGAGCTGTCCAAAAGCGAATTGCTAGATACGCTGCCGGATCGGCATCTCTAGTGCGCAAGAGCGACATCTGCGCCGGGGTAAGAACTGTTATCTGCCCGCAGTATCTCTTCTCAATAGATGCCTTACCCACGCGCAGGTGGCTCTGATCAACTTCAATGTGAAGGCTTGCAGTGAAGTAGATTGCAATAACACCGATCGTCAGAACTCCCATGACGATGGCAGCAATCAATGTTGTCATCGCAGCCCAGATCGCAATACCGATCGAGAAGGCCATGAAGTAGATAAAGGCCATCAGCCAGAGCGGAGGTCGGACTACTTCACGAAATTTGATCGATCTCTCACTCATAGCGTTACCGTATCGGAACTTTGAGAGAGTAAAGTGGAGCCATGACAAGAGTGGCAAGCACAACTCCACCAGAAGGTGCCAGCCTTCCAGAGCGCCATCCGAAGGCGCCAGCAATCGGAGCGCAGATCCCCTCACACTTTGGACATTGTTTCGGTTGTGGCCAACTTCATCCGACAGGTCTTCATCTTGTGGCACATGCTGGCAGTGGCCTCAATCTCACCGCTCAATTTACTGTAACTGAAAATCATCAAGGTGCACCAGGGCTTGCCCACGGCGGTCTACTCTCACTTGCATTCGATGAAGCCCTTGGAAAGTTGATGTGGCTCATTCGCTCTCCAGCTGTGACTGGGCGATTAGAGACAGATTTTATGAAGCCTGTTCCAATCGGAACAACGTTATATATCACCGCAGAAATTACTGGTCAGGAAAATCGCAAGGTCTACACCGAAGCTGTTGGACGACTCAACGGACCCGACGGAGAGATTGCAGTGCGTGCAGCGGCGCTCTTTATCATCGTACCCATGAGCCACTTCATGTCGAACGCTCCAGCAGAGTATTTGGAACATGTAAAGAAGACACCTGAACTCTTTGCCTTTGTCGATCCCGATTTTGAGATTAATCCATGAGCTCAGTGCAGGTTCTGATCACCCGTTTAGATCCAGAGTTACCTTTACCGCGCTATGCCAAGGGTGGAGATGCGGGTGCAGATATCGTCTCGCGTATCGATATCACACTGGCGCCAGGGGAGAGGGCCCTTGTTCCAACAGGGATTGCGATCGCACTTCCTGATGGTTATGTCGCACTTGTGCATCCACGTTCAGGGTTGGCGATAAAACATGGCGTCACTATGGTCAACTCTCCAGGAACAGTTGATGCCGGTTATCGCGGTGAGTTACAGATCATTCTTATTAACCACGATAAATCTGAAGCTGTCTCGTTTAAGCGCGGTGACAGAATTGCACAATTGGTGATTCAAAAGGTGGAGCGCGCAGAGTTTGTCGAGGTTAAAGATCTTCCTGGCTCTGGTCGCGGCAGTGGTGGTTTTGGATCGACAGGTCGCGCATGAGTTCGCAGAACGAAGATAAAGAGAAGATAGTTTCCGCCTTCGGTGGAAAGAAGGGTCTCTTCGACGCCGGCTTTCCTGCCTTGGTCTTTCTAATCTCATTTAATATTACAAAGGATTTATGGAACTCTCTCATCGCCTCAGTGATCATCTCGGCGATAGTGACAATTGTTCGACTTGTCATGAAAGATACGATTCAGCATGCCCTCTCTGGATTTATCGGAACGTTAATCTCAGCGTGGTTTGCCAATAAAACTGGAAATCCAAGCGATGTCTTTGTTCCAAAGATGCTCACCAACTTGGCCTATGGCAGCGTCTATCTGATTGCAAATCTTCTGCGCTGGCCAATTCTCGGTCTGATGCTCGGCCCAATTCTTGGAGAGAATTTATCGTGGCGCAATGATCCAGCGCGAAGGGCTGCCTACATTCGCGCAAGCTGGATTTGGGTCGGACTCTTCTTTGGTCGCCTCATTGTTCAATTCCCGATTTATCTTTCAGATAACGTCAATCTCTTAGGCGCAGTTAATTTAGCGATGGGTTACCCGCTCTTCTTTGCAACGGTATATGGATCCTGGCTGGTACTCAAAGGTGTTCCAACTACAGTGCCACCGGCTGAAAAAGAAGAGTAAAGCAGAAGCTAGAAAAGTATTAAGGCTTAATAAAGCAATCTTTAATCAGGGCTTCAGCTGCAGCAGATGCCACAAAGAGAAGTTCATCTCCTGCGCTAAATACATCGCTAGCAGTTGGAGCAATCACGCTACCGTCGCGAACGATTGCAGCAAGGGATGCATCTTGTGGCAGTTCAATCTCTTCGACCGTCTTGCCGATACAACTAGATGAATCAGGAAGGGTAAGTTCGACAAGATTTGCCTGACCCTTTCTAAAGCTAAAGAGTCGTACAACATCGCCGACGCTTACAGCCTCTTCAACAAGGGCTGAGATGATGCGAGGAGTTGATACCGCAACATCAACGCCCCACGATGAGTCGAACATCCACTCATTCTTTGGGTGATTGATACGAGCGACAACGCGTGGGACGCCATATTCAGTCTTTGCCAAAAGTGATGCAACGAGATTGACCTTGTCATCACCAGTTGCCGCAACCATGACTTGAGCGCTACTGAGGGCCGCCTTATCGAGAGAAGTAATTTCGCAGGCATCTGCCATCAGCCACTCTGCATCTGGGACAGAATCTAATTTGAGCGCTTTAGGGTCGCGGTCGATAAGAAGGACCTGATGGCCATTGTCGAGAAGTTCTCGCGCGATCGCTCTTCCAACATTTCCTGCGCCTGCAATTGCAATTCTCATGGATGCTCCAATGGCTCTGCCGCCAGAATTGCTTCAACTTCAGCAACTCGCGCTGTCTCGATAATCATATGAAGCAGGTCGCCTTCTTGTAAGACCGTATGTTCATTAGGAACAAGACCTTCTGCAAGGCGGGTAATGAAGGCCACGCGAGCTTGAGTTGACGATTCAATATGTGTAATCGGAAGTCCAAACCACTCAAGATGAGGATGAACCTCTGCCAATTCAATAGAGCCAGTTGCATCGCGCCATTCACTACGTGAACCTTCAGGAACGAGGCGACGCATAATCTGATCGGTCGCCCAGATAACGGTGGCAACTGTTGGAATTCCAAGGCGCTGATAGATCTCAGCACGACCTGGATCATAAATGCGAGCAACTACATTTCCTACTCCGTATGTTTCACGGGCAACGCGCGCTGCCAAGATATTGGAGTTATCGCCATTACTTACAGCAGCAAAAGCATCAGCAGTTTCAATTCCAGCTTCAAGGAGAGTGTCGCGATCAAAACCGATCCCACTAATGGTGCGACCTTTGAAATCTGGTCCCAATCTGCGGAATGCCTCGCGTGATTGATCAATAATTGAAACGGTATGGCCAAGGGCCTCAAGTTCGGTCGCCAAAGAAGAACCGACTCGACCGCAACCCATGATCACTACGTGCACGGAACATAACTTACCCCCTTAGGCTTAGCTTTATGACATCTACGCCTCGTGCCGTTCTTACTGTGGGGCAGATTATTCGGGTCACGATCGAAAAGGTTGCCCATGGTGGCCACTTCATCGCCCGCTATGAAGGCGCAGTGATCTTTATTCGACATGGGCTACCGGGTGAAGTCGTAGATGTAGCAATCACAAGTATTGGCTCCTCATTTAACCGCGGTGATGTTGTAGCTGTTATCGATGCATCACCCGATCGAGTTCAAGCACCTTGCCAGTATGCCAACCGAAATGGCTGCGGGGGATGCGATTTCCAACATGTTGAAATCTCTGCCCAACGTCGTTTGAAAAGTGATGTCATCACCGAACAATTTGCTCGCATCGCAAAGATGGATATTCGCGTTGAGGTTGAGGAAGTTTCACCCGCGCTCGGGTGGCGCACTCAGGCCACAATCGGAAGCGATAAAAAAGGTCATGCCGGGTTTTATGCCTCCCGAACACATACGATCATGGCAATCGATAATTGTTTAACCCTTCATCCAGCCATTGGATATCAAGAGATCGCTGCGCGCACATGGGCACCTGGTGAGCGGATTCAGGTAAGTGCAGCCACTGATGGAAGTTCGCGATTGGTTTCAGGAGAACTCATCGAAGGCCAGAAAGAGCAGATCTTTACCGTTAAGGGAAAGAGTTATCAGGTCAGCCCAGAGTCTTTCTGGCAGAGCAACATCAATGCGCCACAAATATTGGTCGACTGCGTAATTGACTTTGCAGAAGTAAAAACTGGAGAACATGTTCTGGACTTATATGGAGGTGTAGGGCTATTTGCTCTGCAGATTCTCGATGCGATTGGTCCAGGTGGACGAATCGATTTAGTTGAGGGTAGTAAGAGTGCAACAGCAGATGCGCAAGTTAATTTTGACGGTGCTGCACATGTGAAAATCCATACCGGTGATGTTGAGAAGATACTTCCAAGATTTTCACATGCAGATGTTGTCATTCTTGATCCACCTCGAGATGGGGCGAAGAAGAATGTGATTGAGAGCCTTGTCGCGTGCAATCCACGAGCAATCATCTATGTGGCCTGCGACCCGGCAGCTCTGGCAAGGGATAGCGCTCTTTTGCGTGATGCCAATTACACCCTCCAAAAAGTGCGCGCTTTTGACCTCTTCCCAATGACACATCACATTGAGTGCGTTGCCCTCTTTACGCCCGCTGCGGTATCTTGACCCCCATGAGCAAGAATTCATTGGGTAAGAAGCGAAATCTCACAGTCGGCGGCAAAGATTTTGAAATCTTTGATATTACTGGAATTGATGGCGCAGCCGATCTTCCTTTCTCGCTCAAGATTCTTCTCGAAAATCTATTGCGTACTGAAGATGGCGCAAATATCACCGTCGAGCACATCAAGGCACTTGCTCAATGGGATCCATCGATAGAACCCGATACCGAGATCCAATTCACCCCAGCGCGCGTTGTCATGCAGGACTTCACTGGAGTTCCATGCGTTGTTGATCTAGCGACTATGCGTGAGGCGATCGTAGAACTCGGGGGAGATGCCTCAAAGGTAAATCCTCTTGCTCCAGCTGAGCTCGTTATCGACCACTCTGTCATCGCAGATGTCTTCGGTACTCGCGATTCATTTGAGCAGAACACAGATATTGAATATGAGCGCAACCGTGAGCGTTACCGATTCTTGCGTTGGGGTCAGGGCGCCTTCGATGAGTTCAAGGTTGTTCCACCAGGAACCGGAATTGTTCACCAGGTAAATATTGAATTCTTAGCTCGCGTTGTCATGACTCGCATGGTCGATGGTGCACTTCGCGCCTACCCAGATACCGTCGTCGGTACCGATTCACATACAACAATGGTCAACGGCCTAGGAGTTCTTGGCTGGGGCGTTGGCGGAATTGAGGCAGAGGCAGCTCTCCTTGGTCAGCCAGTATCAATGTTGATTCCGCGCGTCGTTGGTTTCAAACTCAGCGGAGAGTTGCCAGTAGGCACGACCGCTACCGATTTAGCGTTGACCATTACTCAGATGCTTCGTAAGCACGGAGTAGTTGGAAAGTTTGTTGAGTTCTACGGTCCAGGCGTTGTCAGTGTTCCTATGGCTAACCGCGCGACTATTGGAAATATGAGCCCTGAGTACGGTTCAACATGTGCAATCTTTCCTATCGATGAAGAGACACTTCGCTACCTTCGCCTTACAGGGCGCAGCGAAGATCAGGTCGCTCTCGTTGAAGCCTACGCAAAGACGCAAGGTCTTTGGCACGATCCATCTTCATCTCCACGTTTTTCTGAACATATTGAACTCGATCTCTCGACAGTTGTTCCATCGATTGCTGGACCAAAGCGTCCGCAAGATCGCATCTCTCTTTCAGAGTCAAAGAGCGCATTTGAAAAGATTCTTCCAACCTACTTCACTGAAAAGACAGGTAAAGCTGCCTATCCAGCAAAGGTTGGCGCTCACGATACAACTGTAAAAAATGGCGATGTCGTAATCGCATCAATTACTTCATGTACCAACACCTCAAACCCATCAGTGATGATTGGCGCAGCGCTGTTGGCTAAGAAGGCAGTTGAAAAAGGTCTGACCTCTAAGCCATGGGTGAAGACCACACTTGCTCCAGGTTCAAAGGTTGTCACCGATTACTACGATCGCGCCGGTTTAACCACCTATATGGAGGCCCTTGGCTTCAACCTCGTTGGTTATGGCTGCGTTACCTGTATCGGTAACTCTGGTCCGCTTCCTACCGAAATTAGCAAGGCGATCAATGAGAACGATCTAGCAGTAACTGCTGTTCTCTCTGGTAACCGCAACTTTGAAGGGCGCATTAGCCCAGATGTAAAGATGAATTACCTTGCATCGCCTCCGCTTGTAGTGGCATATGCCATCGCAGGAACTATGAACCATGACTTTGAACATGACTCATTGGGTAACGATAAAGATGGCAACCCAGTTCTCCTTAAGGATATCTGGCCATCTGCCCAAGAGATTCAAGATGTAATCGATGCATCGATCTCTTCTGCGATGTTTACCAAGGATTATGCAAGTGTCTTTGATGGCGATCATCGCTGGAAGTCACTAGATACCCCAACAGGAAATACCTTCGAGTGGGATGCGCAATCAACATATGTTCGTAAGCCTCCTTACTTCGAAAATATGCCGGCTACACCTGCTCCAGTCGTTGATATATCAGGAGCGCGAGTTCTCGCAATTCTTGGTGACTCTGTCACAACAGATCACATCTCTCCTGCAGGAAATATCAAAGCTGACTCTCCTGCAGGAAAGTATCTAGAGGCCCATGGAGTTGCTCGCAATGACTTCAACTCATATGGATCACGCCGTGGAAATCACGAAGTAATGATCCGTGGAACCTTTGCCAACATCCGCCTGAAGAATCTTCTGCTTGATGGCGTTGAAGGTGGATTTACTCGCAACTATCTCGATGCAGGGGCGCAAGCGACAATCTACGACGCATCGATGGCTTATCAAGCAGCGGGAATTCCTCTGGTCATCCTTGCAGGTAAGGAATATGGATCGGGATCATCACGCGACTGGGCTGCAAAGGGAACTGCTCTTCTTGGAGTCCGTGCAGTGATTGCTGAGAGTTTCGAACGTATCCACCGCTCTAACTTGATCGGCATGGGCGTTCTTCCATTGCAATTCATCGAAGGTCAGAGCGCTGCTTCCCTTGGTTTGAAGGGTGATGAAACCTTTGCCATCTCAGGGATCACAGCTCTCAATACCGGGGGAGTTCCAAAGGAAGTCACCGTCACAGCTGGTGCGATCACCTTCCAAGCCAAGGTGCGAATTGATACTCCGGGAGAGGCTGATTACTACCGTCACGGTGGAATCATGCAGTTTGTCCTACGACAATTGCTTGGGTGATCTAGAATCACACCTGTGATCGAATCAATTAAGGGGCCAGAAGATATCAAGGCCCTCGGCCAAGATGAGCTCATTGCTCTCGCCTCAGAGATTCGCTCTTTCCTTATTGAAAAAGTTTCCAAGACTGGCGGACATCTAGGTCCAAACCTGGGCGTTGTCGAGCTTACGATGGCAATTCATCGCATCTTTGATTCACCGCGCGATGTGGTGCTCTTTGATACAGGCCATCAATCCTACGTTCATAAGATCATCACAGGTCGTGCCGGAGAGTTTGATCGACTTCGCCAACGCGGCGGTATCGCAGGATACCCAAACCGTCGAGAGAGCGAACACGATGTCATCGAAAATTCTCATGCCTCAACCGCTCTTTCATGGGGCGATGGAATCTCACGTGGTTTCTCACTGACTGGCCAAGGCGATCGTAGCGTCGTAGTAGTTGTCGGAGATGGCGCACTTACTGGCGGAATGTCATGGGAAGCACTCAACAACATTGCTGCTGCTAAGGATCGCAACCTCATCCTTGTTGTCAACGATAACGAACGTTCTTACTCACCAACCATTGGTGGTGTAGCAACCTACCTTTCTACATTGCGCGTGACTCAAGGGTATGAGCGCTTCCTTGATTGGGGTAAGGAAGTTCTCCATAAGACTCCAGTTGTTGGTGCGCCTATCTACGAGACTCTGCATGGAGTGAAAAAGGGAATTAAAGATATTGTTGCACCGCAAGGAATGTTTGAAGATCTTGGCTTGAAGTATTTGGGACCAATCGATGGACATGATTTCCAGGCTCTAGAAAAAGCTTTGGCTCAAGCCAAGCAATTTGGCGAGCCTGTATTGGTTCACGTCATTACTGAAAAGGGTCGCGGCCACCAACCAGCTCTTGCAGATGAGGCGGAGAAGTTCCATGCCGTTGGTGTCGTAGATCCTGCTACAGGAATTCCAGTTGCAAAGAGCGCGCGATCATGGACTCAAGTTTTCTCAGAAGAGCTTGTTGAAATCGGCACAGAGCGCAAAGATGTCGTTGCAATTACTGCAGCTATGCTTGGTCCAACAGGGTTAGATAAATTTGCTGCAGCCTTTCCAGATCGCACTATCGATGTCGGAATTGCTGAACAACATGCTGTAACAAGTGCTGCCGGTATGGCTTTTGCTGGCCTTCACCCAGTTGTCGCAATCTATTCCAGCTTTCTCAACCGCGCCTTTGATCAACTCCTCTTAGATGTGGCACTCCACAAGGCCGGGGTAACTTTTGTCCTCGATCGCGCCGGCATTACAGGCGATGATGGCCCTTCACACCACGGAATTTGGGATATGGCGTTGACCGGAATTGTTCCAACTCTAAGCCTTGCCGCACCGCGCGATGGCGCCCGACTCAAGGAAGTTCTCCGTGAGTCACTTGATATTAGTGATGCACCGACAGTGATCCGTTTTCCAAAGGGCGCTGTCACTGCAGATATTCCTGCCTTTGAACGTCGTGATGGCATTGATGTTCTCTATCGCGGTGAGAGCGCAGATGTTCTTCTCATCAGCGTTGGAGCGATGGCACCGATGGCAGTCGAAGCTGCTTCACAGGCTTACCGCGAAGGCGTTGGCGTTACCGTGATTGATCCTCGTTGGGTTAAGCCGCTCCCACAATCATTGATCACGATGGCAGATCGCTACAAGAGCGTTGTCGTTGTTGAAGATGGAATCGCCCACGGGGGAATAGCAAGTGCGCTCTCTGAGATGTTTAGAAGTGCAGGGTTAGATACACCAATTCATTCAATCGGCGTACCGTTGACCTTCATTGAACACTCTAAGCGTGCAGAGATCTTGAGCGATCTCGGCATTACTTCACAGAATAT
>JACCDI011910231.1_pt1 | contig 16524 bp, 15 predicted proteins | sample 7442791 | NCBI WGS metagenome assembly JACCDI01 (sample SAMN15323434, study PRJNA562643) | freshwater metagenome | isolation source: river surface water | place: USA:Blue River Watershed | collected 2017-08-15 | reverse complement strand
TTGAATACACTTCTGTTTTCTTAGTAGGAATCGTTGTGTTAGATGCAATCATCGTTGTCATCACACCACCCATTGTTTCGATACCTAGGTTTAATGGTGTAACGTCTAATAATAAAACGTCTTTCACATCACCCGTTAATACTGCACCTTGGATACCTGCACCAATGGCAACTACTTCATCCGGATTTACAGAACGGTTCGGTTTTTTACCAAAGAACTTTTCTACCAATTCTTGTACTTTAGGAATTCTGGAAGAACCTCCAACTAAAATTACTTCGTCAATTTGGCTAACTGAATAACCAGCATCTTTCAATGCAACCTCACAAGGCTTGATACAACGTGCAAATAAATTATCTGCTAAAGATTCAAACTTCGCTCTTGTTAATTTTAATACCAAGTGCTTTGGAACACCGTCTACTGCTGTGATATATGGTAAGTTAATTTCCGTTTCTGTTGAAGAACTTAATTCTACTTTTGCTTTTTCTGCAGCTTCTTTTAAACGTTGTAGAGCCATTGGATCTTTTCTTAAATCAATTGCTTCTTGATTTTTAAATTCATCCGCTAAAAAGTCCATGATTACTTTATCAAAGTCATCACCACCTAAATGGGTATCCCCATTGGTAGATTTGACTTCAAATACGCCATCACCTAAATCAAGGATAGAAATATCGAAAGTACCACCCCCTAAGTCAAATACAGCAATTTTTTGCTCTACATTCTTTTTATCTAATCCATAAGCTAAGGCTGCTGCTGTTGGTTCATTCACAATTCTGCGAACGGTCAAACCAGCAATCTCACCCGCTTCTTTGGTTGCTTGTCTTTGTGCATCATTAAAGTAAGCAGGTACCGTAATAACGGCTTCCGTTACTTCTTGACCTAAATAATCTTCTGCTGTTTTTTTCATCTTCTGTAAAACCATTGCAGAAATTTCTTGAGGTGTATACATACGACCATCAATGTCAACACGCACGGTGTCGTTCTCCCCTTGAACTACTTTATAACTCCAATGAGATTTCTCTTCTGTAATCTCATTAAAGCGACGACCCATAAAACGCTTCACACTAGAGATGGTATTTTCTGGATTCGTGATAGCTTGTCTTTTAGCTGGATCACCTACTTTACGTTCGCCATTCTTTAAGAAAGCGACAACAGAAGGAGTGGTTCTACGACCTTCGTCATTTGCGATTACTACAGGTTCGCCACCTTCCATAACTGATACACAACTGTTTGTGGTACCTAAGTCAATACCTATTATTTTTGCCATAAAGATTGATTTTCAATGTTTAATTACTCAATGATAGGCAATCATTGTGCCACATTGACTTAACCCTAATTGGGATGTAAAAATGGCATAAATGTCAGGGATTGAGCTTAGAGTAAGGCCAAAATTGGCATATTTAGTACAAAAAGGAGTAGAAAAGGCAGTTAAATAGCTTCGAGATCACCCTTTGCATTGGACTTAAAAGTGAAGTTTTTTTGACTGGTATAGCTAAAGATGATTACAAAAAAAGTAGTGACTACCTTCGCAGGAGTCGCATACCATCCAAAGTAGTCTACGAATAATTTTAAGAAAATATAGTTTAAAAGAATACAACCCAGTACTACTAAGAAATACTTTAATAATTGTTCTGTTTTCTTAACCGCCGTTTCCTGAAATACCACATACCTGCTTAAATAAAAGCCTATAGGGAAAGTAACACAAAAGCTTACCATAAAAGAGGCAATATGTGGGCTAATAGTTAACCATCCAATATGGATAGGCTGTTTATGAAAAAGAAAGTTATAAGAGAGAAAGAAACCTAAAATATCCAAGACGGTATTTCCACCCCCACAAGCAGCATATCTAAAAGTTTGCAAAGGCATCAACTTCCTAAACAAGGGGTACACCCAATCAATTAGATCAAGTATTAATTTGCTAATAAAATCGTGTAGTTTCAACATGAATAGCTCAAAGGTAATCTTTATTAATTACTTTTGCAGTTGGTAATCCCTTTTTATGAATTTGATAACGAATTTAAAACAGTCTGCGGCCAATTGTATTCACCAATTATATGGAGTACAAATTCAACCCGAACAAGTATTAGTCAATGCTACTAAACCCGAATTTGAAGGGGATTATACCATTGTACTTTTTGCATTTGTAAAACAGTTAGGAAAAAGTCCAGAGGTTTTAGGAAATGAATTAGGCGCTGCAATGATTGCAGAGATGAAGGGAACACTCACCCAATTTAATATTGTAAAAGGGTTTTTAAATTTTACCATAAGCAATCAATATTGGTTTGATGCTATCAAACATGCAAGTCCATCTAATTTATTGCCCTTAAACAATGCACCTCGAAAAATTATGGTGGAGTACTCCTCCCCTAATACCAATAAACCATTACACTTAGGTCACTTAAGAAATAACTTTTTAGGCTGGAGCATTGCAGAGATTTTAAAATTACAAGGCAATGAAGTGGTAAAAACTTGTATTGTAAACGACAGAGGAATTCATATTTGCAAAAGTATGATTGCTTGGCAATTATTTGCCAATGGAGCAACCCCAGCTGACACCCATCAAAAAGGAGACCATTTTGTAGGGGACTATTACGTTAAATACAACGACGCTTACAAAGCACAGGTCGCTGAATTAGTTGCGGGAGGGATGACCCAAGAATTAGCAGAGAAAGAAGCACCAATTCAAAAAGGGGCACAAGAAATGTTGTTGAAATGGGAACAAGGTGATGCAGCCACTATGGATTTATGGAAGCGCATGAATAGTTGGGTGTACGAAGGCTTTGATGCTACTTATCAAAAAATTGGATCGGACTTTGCTAAAACCTATTATGAGAGCAATACTTATTTATTAGGTAAAGAATTGGTAGAACAAGGATTAACAAAGAAAGTGTTTTATCAAAAAGAAGACGGATCAGTTTGGATAGATTTAACAGGTGATGGATTGGATGAAAAGATTGTACGTCGTAAAGATGGTACTTCCGTATACATTACGCAGGATATTGGTCTTGCAGAAGTAAAACAAAAAGAATTTAATACCGACGCAAGTATCTATGTAGTGGGTGACGAACAAAACTATCACTTTAAAGTACTAAAATTAATTTGTCAAAAATTACAATTGCCCGCTGCCGATGGAATTTATCATTTAAGTTATGGCATGGTGGAATTACCTACCGGTAAAATGAAAAGCCGAGAAGGAACCGTGGTGGATGCAGATGATTTAGTAGCTGAAATGATTAATATTTCGAAAGAGAAAACAGAGTCCTTAGGGAAGGTTTCCGATTTTACGCCAGAACAATTAACTGAATTATACAATACCATTGGTTTAGGCGCCCTTAAATTTTTCTTATTGAGAGTAGATCCTAAAAAGAAAATGATTTTTAATCCCGAAGAGAGTATTGATTTTCATGGTTTCACTGGGCCTTTTATTCAATATACCCATGCTCGTATAAAAAGTATCCTTAGAAAAACAGGAACCGATATACAAATATCTTATAGCGAATTACTACCCTTAGAAAAAGCTTTAGCCATAGAATTATCAAATTTCCCTGCTGTCATCAATGAAGCGGCAGAAACATTGGATCCTTCCAAAGTAGCTATCTATACATTTAACCTAGCTAAGTTGTTTAATAGCTTCTATGCAGAATTGTCTATTGCCAATGCGGAATCTGAAGAGAAGAAAAATCTAAGAATTCAATTGGGTATTTTAACCGCAGCTACCTTACAAAAAGGAATGCATGCATTAGGAATTGATGTACCAGAGCAGATGTAATTTCAACTGGAAAGAAATTTTATCTTTTACTATTCGTAAGTATCTGACTAATCAAAAACTAACTACTTACGTTTAGGCTTGTAGGGCACATAAGTTTCTGGAGTCAATTCCTCTACCCCCCATTGTGTCAACAATCCATCCATTTGCTCCTTGGGTAAACTGGCATGATCATAATGACCTGCGACCATTTTTTGACGCATGGCTTCATATATGCTCACAGCACAGGCCACTGAAATGTTTAAGCTTTGTATAATACCCATTTGCGGAATGATAAAATTCCCATCGGCTAAGGTTCTGCACTCATCCGTAACACCTGCATGTTCGTTTCCAAATACCAAGGCAACCGATTCTGTAAAATCAATAGCATATAATTGAACCGCATCACTGGATAAATGTGTAGTTAATATTTTAGAAAAATTTTTTCTGACCGCCTTCATGCATTCTTCTAAATTATCAAATTCATGAATGGTTAGCCATTTTAATGCACTGCTACTACTCTTATATCCAAACTTTTTATGCCTTGGGATTTTAGTTGTTAAAATATATACCTCCTGTATTCCCACCGCGTCACAGGTTCTGAGCACCGCCGATATATTATGGGGGTCCTGCACATTCTCCATCACTACCGTCAAATTAGATTGACGCTTGCTTAATACTTTTATTAACTTTTCGGTACGCTCTGGTGTCATTTTACACTTTAATTGTTTTGGTACAATGATGCATTTTGTTGGAAAATACTTATTTTTTAAAAGGGGGTCTATATTGAACACCCAAGCCTGGATATTTTAACGGCTGAATTTTCCCGTTTTCATTTTCAAAACTATAGTTTAATCCTACCCCATTTAATTCAGTCATTAATAAAGGGCCATCCATGTCTACTAAATCTAACTGTGGCAAAAACTGCGCAATGGCTGCAGAACCAATCACGGATTCGTTCATACTACCCATCATTACTTTTAATCCCAAGGCACGCGCTTCTTTAATCATGCGAAGCGCAGGTGTCAACCCACTGCATTTGGTTAATTTAATGTTGATGCCATCAAAATAGTTAGCACATTTAGCGACATCCTGCTCCATTACACAACCCTCGTCCGCAAATAAAGGCAAAACCCCTTGTTGCTTTAATTGCTCCATCCCTTCCCAATTGTCTTTAGCTAGTGGCTGTTCCACCAGTTCGACACCCAGCTTTGCTAATGCAGGTATTTTTAATAAGGCTTCTTCGGTGGTCCAACCTGCATTGGCATCTACTCTAATAGGCTTGTCTGTATGCTGTCTTAATGCAGTGATCATTTCAATATCGTATTCCGTACCCACTTTTACTTTATAAATGGGCCAGGGATGGGCTTCCATCTTTTGTACCATTTTTTCAATAGGATCAATGCCTATAGTATAATCACAAATGGGCGGTAAAATGATTGACGCATCTGACTTTGCAGTAGGCCACTCCGTTCCCCATAACTGATGCAAGGGTTGCTTTTTCATTTGCCCCCATAAATCCCATCCAGCCATATCTAAAGCACAAACCAAAAAAGGATCATTGGGAAATAAATGATGTAAGAAATGCCAAAAACGTTCAGGGTCAATGAGTGCAAATTTCTCAATTACTTTTCGGTGCTTTTCTAATTGGGCCATCATTGCTTCTACGGTAACATCATAGTAAGCAATAGCTGGCGCTTCCCCAAAACCTTCCCAATTGCCCAAGGACAAGCGCACCATTAAACTATGTTGATGCGTTTTAGTTCTACCATTGGAAATGGTAAAAGGATATTCAAAAGGCAGGGATTGTTCCCAATAACTTAATTCCACTGTTTATTATTTTGTAATGTTGGGGTAGTTATTAATGCGGTTCGATTATCTACCGCTTGATTTAATAGCCGAACTCCATTCATTGTTAAAGGAGTTACTTTTTATAAGATCCTCCAATGTCAAATGCATTCGATATCTCCAATAGTGTTTAGGATTCGCGGGCACATTAATTCTTTCTTCATTGGGATCATTTCGGCGTATGGATTCATCCACTCCCAAATAATCCTGCAACTGGAAAATAGCCCACATTGCAGGTGAATATAAATGCTGTAATAAAATCGCTTTATTAATCCAAGCTTCGCAATGAATAGGCGCTTCCCCCCATTGGCCAATTTCATGATTGTAAAACTGCTGGGTCTTTGCCCTATCCTCTTCCCACCACCCACGTATGGTACTGGTATCATGAGACGAAGGGGTGACTACACTTAAATAAGGTGCATCATTGGGATGGAAGAAAGTTTTATGATTGGCTTTTGGCATTCTTTGTACTTCCAAACTTAACATGCCCAATTGGTACATTACATTCGGAACGCAAGAAGGTACCAACCCTAAATCCTCTCCACAAATCAGCATATTGGTTGACAACTTAAGCATGGGTAATTTTTGCATGGCTTCTTTTTCCCATGCAGCATCCTGACGCTTAAAGAAATAGTCTACATACAATTCCTTCAATGCATGCTGGGTGGCAGGATCCAAGTGTTGGAAGGAACTGGTACTTTCTATATTAAATCTAAAATGAAATTGATGTGGTTTTTCTGCATCAAATAAAATCACATTGCTAATGAGTTTATACAATCCTGATTTTATTTTTTCATGCCATTCGTCTTGTGGCATGTTGCTAAAATAGGCTTCTACTTGTCTTTGTGTTTTATAAGCAGGCAGTAACTCATAATGACCGTCTCCTATGGATTTTAAATACGCTTTCTTGATTAAATCATTGTCGTATCCAAAGGTTTGGAACAAAATGGTTTCGTTAATATAAGGATGTGTTAACCTATAATGATCACACTTAATTCCTTTTGCATTTAATTCATTGATAGCAACTGGAATGGCTGGTACAAAATGCCCCATGATTCCTTCCACTGCATGCATGGGAATACTCCAAATTCTAAAGAACCCTAAAATATGATCAATTCTGAAGGCATCAAAGTAAAATTTCATTTGATCGAAACGAGATTTCCACCAAGCAAATCCATCACTTGCCATTACTTTCCAATTATAGGTTGGGAAGCCCCAGTTTTGTCCACTCACTGCAAAGTCGTCTGGTGGTGCACCCGCTTGCATTTCCATATGAAACAATCCTGGATGCTGCCATGCATCCGCACCAAAACGATATACGCCAATTGGAATATCTCCTTTTACGATGACTCCCTTCGTATGTGCATATTGGGTCGCATTTAAAAGTTGTAAATGCAAATGATATTGAACATAATAATAGAAAACAATAGCATCATAGGTTTTTGACTTAGGGTCAATTAATTTAGCAACTTCCTTTTCATCATAGGTTGAATGCGTAGGCCATTGATTAAAATCAACTGTTCCGTGTAAGTCTCTTAAATAGGAAAAGGTACTATACCCTACTAACCAATCTTTATTTTGTGAAAAGAATTGAGCAAAGTCTTTGCTTACTAAAGTGGCTTTGCCATTTTTTGCATATAACAATCTAAGTACTTCCCACTTTACCGACATGACTCCATCATAATCTACCTGAGGCTGATTGTTTAACTCCTTAATTTTAGTTGCATAAGGTTTTAAAATGCTTTCTTGTCCATCAGCCAACATATCTTCCAATCGAATAAACATAGGATGCAACGCAAATGCAGAAATAGCTGCATAGGGATATGAATCCATCCAAGTATGCGTTGCCGTGGTATCGTTAATTGGCAAAATTTGAATCAACTTTAATCCTACTTCACTCGCCCAATCTGCCAACAATTTAATATCAGCAAACTCTCCCACACCAGCACTTTTATTAGATCGTAAGGAGAACACCGGAATAGCAACACCTGCACCTTTCCAATTGCCTGCATTCATTTGTAAAAAGCCATCATTCACAATCACCAACTTGCCTTTAGCAACTGGCTCATAAACAACTCTGTTATTGCCATCTTCAAATTGCAAAAAGGTCTTCGTGTTTACATCATATACACCATACTTATATACAAAAGGAAAATTACATTTTGCAGCATCCAAACTTATTTCATAATAATCCTCCCCATTTACCTTGGTCAATGGCAACGCTTTTTTAGCATCCCATGCACCAATTGCTTTGGCTTCACCCACCATGCAAATTGTTTGGTGTGCTGCTAACAAAGGGGCTTTTACTCTAAATACATGGGTCGCATTTTCAGACATCGCTACCTGCTTCACTGCCTTTGAGGGACTTAATAAGACATTTTTAAAAGGGGCGGTATAAAACGCATTTTCTTTATATCCAGTAAAATTCCAACTATCAATAATCACCAACTCAGAAGACTGCAAATTGGCTAAATCAAAACTTTTATCTGAACCTGCATCAAAGGATCTGGTTCCATCTTCATTTTGTATATAATAATGGTACACTACTTTCTCTTTAGTAGTAGTCAAATCCATATCCAAATGCAATACCCAATAATCATTGTTCAGAAAAACCAATGGAACTGCATGATCAATTGAATGATTGCCCAACTGAGGATGATTTCCATAAATATAAATCCCTTGGCCAAAATGAGTCTTATATCTTAGGTGAAAACTAACCTTCACCCCCTTGGATCCAGTTTTGGCTTTGGACACCGTTGTTTTTTTCTTTTCAGCAATAGATTTCATATAAAAATCAATTTATCAGCGCAAGCACAATGATTTAATTTACAAGCGAATAAAGATAAAAAATAGTGTGTAATTAAGACACATTAATTCAATTTTGGGCGCTATTTATCACAAAATGGGTATATTTATATATATTATTAATTATCAGCTGATTACATCTATCCATGGATAAAATTGTCATCTATACAGACGGCTCTTCGAGAGGAAATCCTGGCCCTGGAGGATATGGCGCCATTTTAATGTGGGGTCAAAAGGTGAAAGAGCTTTCTGGCGCATTTCGCAAAACCACCAATAATCGAATGGAGCTCCTTGCAGTGATTCAGGCCATGCGGGCACTTAAAACCAAAGAACTTCCTGTCCATGTTTTCACGGATAGCAAATATGTTGTGGAATCGGTGGAAAAGAAATGGTTGGACAATTGGATCCGAACTGATTTTAAGGGCGGAAAAAAGAATAAGGACTTATGGACAGCTTATTACGAACTAGCCAAGCCTTTCAAAGTGAAGTTTCATTGGGTAAAAGGACATGCAGACAACCCCTACAATAATAGATGTGATGAATTAGCTACCCTTGCCGCTGATAATGGGCCCTGGGAAATAGACGATGCTTTTGAGGCTGTCGTTTAAATGTAAAAACAATAAATACTATTGAATAAGTGGGCTAAAATAAATGGCCTTGATTAGATGGCTTTGAACTTAGGTACCAAAACACGGAACCCTCCAAATAAAATCGCACCAAATACAACGGTACTTACTAAACTGTAAGGATAAAATGGCAAGCCATCCACCATGGTTTGAACCAATCCTGTTGTAGTAAATGGATGTTTATATCCACCGCCTTGCGCCCATACTAAAAAGTTAGAAACTAAAAAATAGGCAGTAGGCGCTGACAAGAAAGAAACGATATATTTTGAAGGATTAGCCCCTTGTAAACTAAATCCAAAAACAGTGGTTGCAGCAATTAAAAGATAGTTTTCCAATTGACCTTCATAGAATCCTTGGATTGAAGTGAAGCCATAATTAAATAATACCTGATACATTAAATCAGAAAGGAACATAGAAAGTATTGGCAATAAAAATGAATATTGCTTTTTGCTTGCAAACAAAGAACCACTAAATAAAGCAATAGCAATTTGTGGAGCAAAACCCAATGGACGACCTGGCATTACTCTGTACAAAGCACTTGTTGCTACCATAATTACTAAAGCAAGGATAATTTGTTTGTTCAATTTCATAAAGTATCTTTTTAGAAGGATGACAACAAAAATAAGACTTCATGCTATATTTTAGGATAATCATTTTCCTCAAATGTGAATAACCTAAGGGACAAAGCTTTTAAACAGTACGGAAGCGGTTTTTGCCAATAGGTCCACTTCTGCTCCAGCCTCCACCAGCGCGACTTCCCCGGCCTGATAGCTCAAATTGTCTATTAAAACTTCACCCTCTATTACTAGTAACATTTCTAATTGTACCGCTTTTATTGTGTAAGCTTCTGCTTGCTTTAAAGCCAACTTGCTTAAACCAAAATCTGGAACCGGACAAGGATAAAGGGTTTCAATGGTATTGATAGGATCCCCCATTAACAACTTGGGATAAGTGGGTACAAATTGAATATGTTTTAATAATTCTTCAATGTCAATATGCTTGGGCGTTAATCCTCCTCTTAAAACATTATCACTATTGGCCATCAGTTCAATATTCTGACCTTCCAAATAAGCATGCAATAAACCTGCACCTTGAAAAACGCCTTGGTATTTATTTACCTGTACAATATTTAAAATATAAATAGAGAAAATGCCTTTGTCGATATTTTTATCAGGGACAATCCCGTTGTAATATTTATGGGCCCACCAATGTGGATGTGATTTATCTATTTTACCTGCTGCTACCTTTTCCACGGCTTCTTTCAGGAGGGGATATAAAATCTTATCCGAATCTTCGGTCGACAAATGCATGAAATGGCTGTACAAAGCTTGGTAGTTATCACCACTAAAAAATGTTTTCAAAGAATGCAAACATTCAAATGCTTCCAAGCGCGCTATTAATAAATCGGGCGCTAAAAATCCATGTAATAACCAAAAATCACTTAAAGCCACCATCACTTCTGGCTTATGATTTTGGTCCTTGTAATTTCTATGTGGCGCATCCAGGGCAATACCTGCTTTTTCTTCCAGAGCAAACCCTATCTCGGCATTTACTTTACTTGGATGCACTTGTATGCTTAGCATTTTTGCCACATCAAGCACTTTAAACAAATAAGGAATGGTGCCCAATGAATGTATGGATTCCATCCCCATAGGAGTTTCTATCGTTGCTGGTGCGGAAGGATGTGCACCCATCCAATATTCAGCGAAGGGTTTTTGGTCTGCATTGTTCACCTGCATTAAATGAGGGATAAACTGAGTACCTCCCCAATCATAATGTCTGTGCACTCCATGTAATTTATACGCTTTTTTCATCTTTCTTATTGGCAGATATTTACTTGAAATCAAAATATGCAAAACAAAGATACTGGGTTTTTAGGCGAAAACATAGGGGCTGCCTATTTACAGGAAAAAGGATATGAAATACTAGCAAGAAATTGGAGATACAAGCATTTAGAAATAGACTTGATTGCAAGTTATAATGGCCATTTACATATCGTTGAAGTAAAAACAAGAACCTCCCTTTTTTTTGGGTATCCCGAACAAATGATCACCCCACAAAAAATGCAATTTTTGAAGAATGCAGCTGCGCATTATCAATATCAAAACACACAATGGAGATGGTTGCAATTTGATGTCATTGCTATATACAAAAAGCCCACTGGGGAGTGGGCTTTAGACTATTTTGAAGATGTATATTTTTGAAAAAGATTAACCAATTAGGTTATTCATTTTTTCTACCATTTTATAAGTAGCAGGACAGTATTCTACATTTTGCTTGTGGACATGAATATACTCTGTCATTTTTTTCTTTGTCAAATGCGGGAAACCAGCGCAATCTGCAGGACGCACTTCGTAAATACTACACATATTTGTTTTTAAATCTAAGAATTGACAAGGTCTTAATTTATTCATCCAATCCTTATCTTCTTTATCATACTCCAACCATTGTTCTGTAAACGCTTTTGGGGTGGTATTTAAATGTGCAGCAATTCTTTTAATATCCGTTTTGGTAAAAGTGGGCGTCATGGACTTGCAACAATTCGCACAACTTAAACAATCGGTTTCTGCCCAAACTTGTGGACTTAAATATTCGGCCAAATTATCTAACCCTTTAGGGGCACGCTTTTCCAATTTGGATAAAAAAGACCTTAATTGTTTTGCGTTCTTAGTTACTTTCTGCTTAAATGACCTTAAATTTACTTGCATATCTTTGTTTAAATCTGACGCGAAATAAACTCATTCTCTATTAACAATCAAATCTTTTATACTAAGTAATGAATTGGGCAAGCTATAAAAAAGGGTTTAAGGCATTTCTGCAACTAGAGAAGTCCTTGAGCGCCCATTCGGTGGAAGCCTATCTCCGAGACATAGACAAGCTTACCAATTACTTTGAATCCATTGGTAAAGAAGTAAGCCCCGCTGACGTAAGCCTTCCTGATTTACAAAAGTTTATACAATGTATTGGTGAAATGGAGATGGCAGCCACTTCACAAGCTAGAATCATATCTGGTATTAAAGCTTTCTTTAAATACTGTGTGCTTGAACAGATTTGCACGGTTAATCCAACCACCCTGCTTCCTACTCCCAAAACAAGTCGAAAGTTACCGGACGTGCTCAGCTTTGAAGAAATAGAAGAAATGATTGGCCATTTAGATTTAAGCAAACCCGAAGGTGGTCGAAATAAAGCCATTTTAGAAACTATGTATAGTTCTGGCTTGCGCGTAACGGAAGTCATTAATTTGAAAATTTCCTGTTTATACTTAGATGTTGGATTTATTAGAGTGATCGGTAAAGGAGACAAAGAAAGATTGGTTCCCATAGGAAGCGACGCCATAAAATATATTAAATTATACAAGGATACCATTCGGGTACACCAAACCCCCGCCAAGGATTGTGAAGACATTCTTTTTTTAAATAATCGAGGCAAAGGACTAAGTCGAGTGATGATCTTTTACATTATTAAAGATTTAATCTTAAAAACAGGTATTAAGAAATCTATTTCTCCCCATAGTTTCCGACACAGCTTTGCTACCCATTTAGTAGAAGGGGGTGCCGACTTAAGAGCAGTGCAAGAAATGTTAGGACATGAGAGCATAACAACCACAGAAATTTACACGCATATCAATAGAGAATTCTTAAGGGATACATTGGACAGATTTCACCCTGCATTTCAAAAAAAATAAACTTTTCGTAAACGAAAATCATTTAGGTTTGTTATTCAATAAAATCAAACCTACTATGAAAAGAATACTTTTTGCTGTATTAACCCTAATTGGATTATCGGCATCGGCACAAATTAAAATGCCAGCAGCAAGTCCTACACAAACTTTAACCCAAGACTTTGGTCTTGGTAAAATTGAGATTACTTATTCTAGACCCAATTTAAAAGGTCGCTCTGTTTTTGGAAAAGGTAGTTTATTAGCGCCTATTGGAGATGTATGGAGAACGGGTGCAAATGGAGCCACTAAATTAACATTTTCAGACCCAGTAAACATCGGTAACAAAACAATCCCTGCTGGATCTTATGCATTGTTCACTATTCCAGGTAACAATAACGAATGGACCATTATCATTAATGCCAATTCTAAAGGATGGGGAAGTTTTGACTATAAAGAAGCAGAAGACGTAGTGCGTTTTAAAGTGGCTGCCGAAAATACGGCTACTACCACTGAAACTTTTACAATCAGTATAGATAAGATTTCTGCAGAAGCTGCTACTATAAGCTTGCATTGGGCTAAAACAAAAGTGAAAATTCCAATTAGCACAGATATTAAACCAACTGTACGCGCACAAATCGAAGCTGCAACAGCTAGCGAAAAAGTAAATCCTAATGTTTATCAATCTGCGGCTACTTTTTATCTTGAATTAGATCATGATTATAACAAAGCATTAGTATATGCGGACAAAGCGGTTGCTGCAAATGCAAAAGCATATTGGTTACATTTATTAAAAGCAAAAGTCCATGTTGCTTTGAAAGATAAGAAAGGAGCAAAAGCAGCTGCTGAGAATTGCAAACAATTGGCAACAGAAGCAAAAAATTTGGATTATGTAAGATCTGCTGACGATATTTTGAAGGGCTTATAATTTAGATCCTTACCTTATTAAAAAGCCTTCCCGAAAATCGGGAGGGCTTTTTTTTGTACATTTGCAATTCCTGCGGAGGTGGCGAAATTGGTAGACGCACTACCTTGAGGTGGTAGCGCCCATACCCGGGCGTGGGAGTTCGAATCTCCTCTTCCGCACAAATGCCTTGACACGAAAGTGTCAGGGCATTTTCTTTTAGATGCAATGAGCACTTGTGCTCAAAAGCAGATAAATAGAAATGCCCAGCAAAAGCGAAGCTTTTGTAAAGGCTTTGGGTACGCGACCCACTCTGAGAGCAGCGAGCACGAAGTGCGCGCTGATCGATTATAATTTATGGGAATAAGTTTTAATCGAAAAAACGAATCAATTGCGCTACTCTCTTTAACGGCTATTCGGTATAACAAGTAACGCTAACATAATCTGCACCAAAATGATAATCTAATTTTACTTCCTTTTCAATGCCTTTATGTAAAATTTTTGCACCCACCTTACCCCTTTGTTCTTTTGCTAAACCAAATACTTGAAAGTGATTGACAAAATCAATACCCAATTGTTCATGTTGTTTGTACATAGCTTCTTTAGCCGCCCAAAAAAAAGCCATTTGTTGCAATTGGTCTTCCTCAGGCAATTCTGTAATCATCTCTTTTTCTGATGCATTCAAAAATTTATGGGCCACTTTTAAAATACGTGGATGAATTATTTCAATGTCAATTCCAATGGGATCGGTATCACTTACCGCAACCGCTGCATAGCCTTTGCAATGGGAAAAAGAAAAATGAAAAGGAACGCCTTGTAAATAAGGCTTCCCATTATCAGCCATGACCATTTTACTTAAATCGGCTTCTGGCATCATTAATTTAAATAACAACCTAACAGCCAAATGTTGAAGTTTACGCTCTTCATTTTGAATAGCTACGGCCAATTGCACATCTGTTTCAAAAAATGAAACGGGCTCTGTAATGGACCAAATAGCCAAATGTCGGGTCTCGTTAATATTTTGTTGATAAAAGAAAGGCATAAAAAAAAGCTTTGAGTTAGATTGCAGCGCGGTTTGAGCTGCAAAATAAACATAAATACATATAAAATTTTAAGATGATTCTATCCGACTCCAGAATATTAGAAGAAATTGCAAAAGGCACCATCAAAATTGAACCATACGATCGCAAGGATTTAGGGAGCAATAGTTATGATGTGCATTTAGGAAAATGGTTGGCTACCTACGACAACAATGTATTAGATGCAAAAGCGCATAATACCATCACTTATTTTGAAATTCCAGAGGAAGGATTTGTTTTAGAACCTACTGGTTTTTACTTAGGCGTAACTTTAGAATACACCGAAACACATGCGCATGTCCCTTTTTTAGAAGGTAAATCTTCAACTGGACGTTTAGGCATTGATATTCATGCAACCGCAGGAAAAGGAGATGTTGGATTTTGTGGTTATTGGACTTTAGAAATTTCAGTAAAACAACCCGTTCGTGTTTATAAGGGAATGCCCATTGGACAATTAATTTATTTCCCTGTAGATGGAGAAATTGAAATTGCGTACAATAAAAAATCAAATGCAAAATACAGCGGTCAGCCTGAAAAGCCTATTGAGAGCATGATGTGGAAGAATAAATTTTAATTCTTTTCAATTAATTTCAAAATCCTTAGTGTATGCTAGGGATTTTTTTTGCTTCATAGGCAAGTGCCCATAGTAAGACATCATTATAACTTTCTATTCCTTTGGCTTGTTGATTCCATTGTAAAAAAGAATTGTAAAAAGCCGTGCTTCCTGGGATTTGCAAATCCTGTTTGCGTTCAAAAAACTTTCGAATGGCTTTTCTATCTGCCAATACTTTGGGACTCAATAATTGTTTATTGCGTTCAATGGTTTTTTCAAATTGTTTAAAATCACCCCGCTTCGCAATGCTATTTAAATGGGCAATTTGAGCATAGGTAAACAACTGCAGCTGTGCCGAGTAATTGAACAAGGGATGCTTACTTTCCATACCCACAACATACGCTATAAAATTAGCCTCGGTTTCAGAGGCATATCCTAATTGATGCGCAATTTCATGACTAATGGTAAAAGGCTGCGTTAACACAGGCAATTCGGCACGTACGATAGCTTCGCCAGTTAAGGGCTGGTAAAATGCGGTATACCCAATATAATCTCCCCAATTCGGGAAAATGGCTTTTTTTACCACCGGACGTCGGTATTGTAAAAAGGGATATCCTAATGCTAATTCGTCAAAATGATGGATCGTTTCCTTTGTCATTCCCTCAAAATGGAGGCCTATTATTTCAGAATCAGCCAATTTAGACCTAGTGGCATTCATTTGTTGGATTAAATTCAGACACATGCTGTCCATTTGAGCTTCGGTATAAGCGGCAGGGACAGTTAAGGCAAAATCAGTGGCAGGAGTTAATTTTTGGTAATTAAGCCCCCAAAACAATTCAAAAACAATATACAATTTAACCAGCCCATTGAAGAGCTGCACCATTTGGATGAACCAAAATCGGGGTACCGCCAAGACGGATTGATTGCGCCAAAAAAAATTTATAAGATTGATTATCAATGCAATACAAATTATCAAGTAGACCCATTCTCCCGCGGCAGGGTTGAATTTACCCGTGATTGTTCTTAAGACAAAAGTGAAGGGTTTAAAGAAATAGGGTAAATAAAGGTCACTAACCAAGGACGGGAAGCAGCTAAATCCAAAAATAAATAGCCCAATAAGGTAACTTGGTAGGTTCCATGGCAGTTTTTGGCTTAATTTAGTTGCGTTGGACATTTGATTATTTATGCTGTAAAATTAGGATAAACTTTGTCTTTTGATAGGTTTTTACTAACTTTGCCAACCCTTAAAGTACGGTTATGGGCCAAAACAGAACATTTGAAATACCATTTGTAGGTTTAACGGCCGGCG
>JACCDI012083303.1_pt1 | contig 16527 bp, 18 predicted proteins | sample 7442791 | NCBI WGS metagenome assembly JACCDI01 (sample SAMN15323434, study PRJNA562643) | freshwater metagenome | isolation source: river surface water | place: USA:Blue River Watershed | collected 2017-08-15 | reverse complement strand
GTTCGCAACCACTCTTAAGTGAGCAGTACAAGCCCACGATGGGAATCGGACCCATGACCTCTTCTTTACCAAAGAAGTGCTCTACCACTGAGCTACGTGGGCGAACCGGAAAAGTATACCGCTAAGAAAAGGGGTTAGCAATCAACTCCCGTTGTTTTCTGAAGGATGTGGGATCGGCGTCGCTCTTCGGCTGTCAGGGGTGATCGGTACAACCTTTTCATTGTGACGAATGAGGATAGATGCCAGTGCTGATGAAACATCCTCACGCGTCACTTTTGCCTTAGCGTCTGTTTTCAGATTTGTATCCGCTGGTAGATATCCAGCCTTGACTAAGTCCCTTACTGTCTTTGGTGGAATTGCCGACATTGATGAACCACGCTTTTGCTTGTTACTTGACTCAAGGTAACTCACCAACTTTGTAAGGATCGACACTAATTCCGCTCTCGTAACCGGTGACTTGTCATTTGACATCGAGCGAAGCTGGGCGGGAGACAAAATGGCCTTTTTTGCAAGGATGTCCTGATCTACTGAACAGGACAGAGAAACCATCATCGGCAAACAGGCGATGTACATCATGTCGTTCTAGCTCCTATTTCCCCGAAAGTTCCGAGACCGTCGGATAGTGTCAAACTCTTCCAGGGCTTTGCCCGTACCCAGCGCAACGCATTCAAGTGTGTTTCCAGCTACACGCGTTGGAATTCCACCTGTTGCAAGTGAAATCAGCTGATCAAGCCCACGTAGCAAGCTGCCCCCACCCGTTAGAGTTATTCCACGTTCGATGATGTCACTGGATAGCTCAGGAGGCGTGTGCTCTAGTACAGACTTCACCTTGGCGATAATTTGTGAAACTGGCTCGGAGAGAGCCTCACGGATCTCGCCTTCCGTAACTAAAATAGTCTTTGGAAGACCTTGCAAGCGATCTCTACCCTTGACTTCTTTGGATTGATCCGTGTCGCTTGGGTAAGCGCTTCCGATTTCTATCTTGATCTCTTCTGCAGTACGGTCACCAATAATCAATCCATGTTGGTGCCCAATGTGCCGAACGATTACCTCGTCCATCTTGTTGCCACCAACACGAATGCTCTGGCTTGTGACGATTCCACCTAATGAAATCACCGCTATATCAGTGGTTCCACCACCAATGTCAACAACCATGTTGCCACCGGCCGATTCGATTGGAAGTCCGGCGCCAATTGCGGCAGCCATGGTTTCCTCAATCGTAGCCACTTCCCTGGCTCCTGCTTCCATAGCTGCCTGTTCAACCGCACGGCGTTCTACTGATGTGACTCCTGCAGGCACGCAAACCAATACACGCGGCTTGAAAATACGAGGACCTGTTGCACTTTTTTGTATGAGGTAACGCAACATCTGGACAGTCGTTGTGTATTCAGCAATAACACCATCACTCATTGGACGAATGGCAACGATATTGCCCGGTGTCCTACCTAGCATCTGGCGTGCCTCTTCGCCGACGGCTTTCACTTGCCTTGTGTTCGTATCTATGGCAACAACGCTTGGTTCGTTGAGGATAATCCCGCGACTCCGGACAAAAACGAGGATGTTCGCAGTACCAAGATCAATTCCAATCTCTTGGCCAAATTTCATTCCATCACCACCGAATCGGCATTTCCGATATTTACTCTCCAGCATCTGGCACCAAGCTGACGAAGTCTAAGACATAGGTCCTGATAGCCACGTTCAATATGGTGAATATCGAAAATACGGGTTTGACCGGTGGCTGCTAATCCTGCCACGACCAATGCAGCGCCAGCACGCAGATCCGTTGCCTTTACATCTGCACCGCTTAACGCCGAAACGCCAGAAACGATTGTTACGCTTCCCTCAACCTTTATGTTTGCCCCCATTTTTGTAAGGTACGGAATGTGTCCAAAGCGACCTTCATAGACGCTGTCATGGATGGTATTGGTGCCCTGCACCATCGTTAGTAGGCTTGTAAAAGGCTGTTGGAGATCGGTTGGAAACCCTGGGTGAGGACTGGCAACGATTGATGTTCCTGTCAATGATTGAACACTGCCTGACCAAACCCGTACATGATTTCCGTCCGTTGCAACATGTGCGCCCATATCAGTGAGCTTCGACAGAACAGGGCTTAGTGCACTAAAATCAGCTCCGATTAAGGTTATGTCACCACCGGTTGCAACAGCAGCAATCGCATATGTACCAGCTTCAATCCGGTCTGGCGAAACGTTGAATTCGCATCCATGAAGACTTGTGACCCCAGTAACCGTAATTCGACTCGTTCCCTGCCCTTCCACAATGCCACCCATCGCGACAATCAGATTAGCCAAGTCGACAACATCTGGTTCCTGTGCTGCGTTCTCAATAGTTGTAACACCTGCTGCGAGCGAAGCCGCCATCATTGTGTTCATCGTCGCACCAACAGATGGCTTATCTAAGTAGACTGCACCGCCTTGTAGGCCATCGAATGGAGCTTCAGCAAAGAAGCAACCGCTGTCGATTGTCCACGTTGCCCCTAGCCCACGTAACCCCTTCTCATGAAGGTCGACAGCACGTGCACCAATGTTGCAACCGCCTGGCATGGCAAGACGGACGATTCCTTGCCGCGCAAGCACTGGACCAAGCAACTGAAGCGATCCGCGCATACGACTAACCAGATGCGGCGGTGGCTCGTTAAAACGGCATCCACTGGCATCCACGGTAAGCGTCGCATTCCCGTCCGAAAGATGGGCAACAGCTCCCATCGAGTTCAGGATGGCTACCAAGTCAGTGATGTCAGTAATGTTCGGCAGGTTATGTAGAACAGTGCGACCAGTACCTGCCAACAATGTCCCGGCAATCAACGCCAGTGCAGCATTTTTGGAACCAGCTACTCGGATATTTCCTGTCAGCGGGTAACCACCATCAATAACAATGTGCGGCTCGTTAGACGACACTGGCGTTAGTAGTACAGGCGATTGCGTATTGGTTGAAACTGATGGTGACACATTGAATCCGTTCGAACAGGAATAAGAGAACACGAGTGCGCTAGCTGAATTGTTGCATAATCAGTTTGATGTGTCAAGCCACTTGAATACCAGCATACGTCAGCGCAGCAGTGACATCAATTTGTGGATTTCTAGGTCCGTATTGAGCCACAATTGATGCTGACATATAGGATGCTAATCGACCCGTTTGTTCGTAGGTGTAGCCTGCGACAAGTCCACACAGAGCAGCACTTGCAAACATGTCACCTGCGCCTGTCGTGTCGACAGCTTCTGTGGCAAGCGCTGACACAGAGGTTACTCCGTTTGCATCTGCGAACAAACAACCATCCGGACCTCTGGTGATGATTGCCAAATGGCCTGTCATTTTTGCCAACCACTTACCGGCTTCGTGAACATCATCCATACCGCTAATGGCGAGCGCTTCTTGTTCATTGCCAAATACGATGTCCACGTGGGATGAAAGCAAGTTTTCAAACGCCTCACGGTGACGTTCAACGCAGAAAGCGTCGCTTAGCGAAAATGCCACAAGCCTTCCAGCGTTACGTGCCGTCGTCATGGCATGCTCAACGGCATCTTGCTGTAGCTTAGTGTCCCAAAGGTAGCCTGTAACATACAGAATCTTGCTATCCGAGATGGCATCGACATTGACGAGGTCTGGCGAAAAGTACTGACTGGCCCCCAGACAAGTGTGCATGGTTCGCTGGGCATCTGGTGTCGTCAGAACAAGGCAAACTCCAGTGTCGACATCTGTTTGACCAAAGTGCGGTGTCACTCCACCCGCAAGCAGCGCATCAGATAATGCAAGACCAAAATCATCACGGCCGACACAGCCACCGAATGCTGCCTTAAAACCAAGCTGAGCAACACCAATGGCAGTATTGGCACCAGAACCACCAGCTTCCCGCGCTGTGATTTCCATTGCTGCCTGACTAAGCAATCGTCGCTGGTGCTCAACTGACACCAATGTCATTGCACCCTTTTCAGAGCCACACTCAGTAAGGAGGTCATCAGATGTTGTCGCAAGGATGTCAAACAATGGATTACAGAGGCAGTACACATCAAACATACTAAGCAAGCTCCTATCTGCTTTGACGCAGTACAAAAAACATCATGCTCGAAAACAATAACATGCAGATGTTGGTAAACACTAGAATCTTGAGGCGACGAACTTCGGAGCGTTCATCCCCGGCGTAAACCTGAACAACTCTAGATGCACGATATCCCGTTTCTGTTTCATCCAACATCCCAATAATCGTTACAATTGCACCCACAGGGATATATCGTACTTGTACAATGGTGTCATCAACGTACGGCGTTCGGTTAACCGGTTCGCCTGGGATTTCATTGTAGATTGTTACAGTGTTGCTGCAATGCACCTGTGCCTGGGTTATGTCTATCTCTACGGAACCTGTTCCGTCGTCAATACAGCACCGAACCTGATCACTAACATCTTCGATCAGTTGCCAGCCGTTATGGCGATATTTTCGCATAGTTCTTCTATATGCGATAGCCCTAACATCGGTGTTCATAACGGAAAGTGCTTCGGATATTGGGATCGCTATGCCGCGAATCTTTGTCCTATAGCCGCCACCACTTAACGCTGCAATAGATGACCTTGGAGTAAGTAACGGTGAAAGTTTGCTGAGGGTGACCACCAATCCTACCGTGCTCAATCCAAACATTACGACGAGCACAAACTTCCACGGAAACGGTCTCGCTGTCCGAGATTCGGCTTTTGAACCAATGGCAACTCCGTCGCCACGCGTGGTGTCCGGCGTTACATGAGTTGAAGCAATAATCCAAGTATCGAGATCAAGCATCCCCGACGACGGGTCCCAATCAGCATAACCAAGCTGCATAACACGCTGGATTAGTGCGACAGATGTGTTTTGTAACACGGGACGGATACAAGGACGACCATTTGAATCAAGGCGACACTCTAAGGATTGTTCGCTTAGATCTGTACGGCTGAAATGAGAGAGATACTGTTTTAACGCAAGCTGGTTTCCTAGTACCGACTTCGCACGTATTCCACACAATGGTACGTCCAACCCAGGGATACGAACGGATTCACCAACGGCTCCACTCGGGATTACAAGAAATACAAGCGTTGCGATTAAACAGCGAGCGTAATTCCGATAGTTCACCAGGCAAACAACTGTCTATGCAATCTGGCGAAGCACATTAATCATCTCAATCGATGCAAGCATAGCCTCTGCTCCCTTGTTACCAGACTTAGCCCCTGCTCTATCGATAGCTTGTTCCAGTGTGTCGCAAGCTACAACACCAAAGGAAACGTGAATGCCTGTTTCGAGCATGACTTGAGTGACGCCTTTGGCACATTCGGACGCAATCTGATCGTAGTGAGCGGTAGCTCCGCGCATCAAACAGCCGAGCGCAACAATAGAATCCACCTTGCCAGACTGTGCAACTTTACGAACTGCGACAGGAATCTCCCACGCGCCGGGAACACGAATCACGGTGATTGCACTGTCATCACCGCCATGTCGACGCCATGTATCAATTGCACCCTCGACAAGACGTTCCGTTATGAACGAGTTGAAGCGGGAAACTACAATTGCTATACGACTGTCATTTGCGACAAGTGAACCTTCGATGGTGCTGTACATACGATTATGTTACCAGAATACGGATACTGGTCACCTCCGATATAATCGTTTGTGCCCGGATTGCTCATAAGGAAAACGATTGTTTGGCATGCCATGCGTGCTGCCTTAGCAATGATCGGAGCCATGGCTACTGTCGTGATGATTATCGGAATTGGCTTTTTGACCTTTGCGATATACGTAATTACAAGCGCTCAGCATCTTCTCTCGATACCAGGCATGGCAATTCTAGCTTGTGCAATCGTACTCATGGCGCGTGACGAACTGACAACCAGCTTTGATGACTTTGTATGGACAGGATTACAATCCTCGACATTACAGAAATGCATCTCGGGTAGCTTTAAAACCGAAAGCGGCTGGCTAGTCTTAGCGCAACCCAAACAACCTTTAGCCGGTATCCCGCGGTTAGTACGCTTTCTTGGTGGGCGCAAGCGCCCGATTCGCGTTTTGAGGGTCGTGGGTGATGATGGTGACGAAATCTACATCGGGTGGGACTTCAGAACGATGCCCGCTCAAAGTGACGGTCAAGTCAAACTGCCTGATGGTACGTGTTACGTTTACGAGAAGAACAGTTGTTTTTCGCAAATTAGGTAGTTGAGTGGAATGAGTAACTGTCACGGAAAACAGTTGTTTGAATTTGTTGCACGTTTATTCTTTACGCATTAGTATTGACTTGATGCTGACCTTACGGATGTTTCTTGCACCGCTGGTGCTTGCTTTTCTAGCCCAATCGTTTGCGTTTGGTAAGACCGTTTCTGTGCGTACAGAGGTCAGGACTGCAACAGTTCGGGTATCTACGGCCAAACTCCGGAAAGCACCTACAGAATCCGGCCGTACCCTTGGGCTATTGGATCACGCTGCATCGCTTACGGTTCTTGCATCTAAAACCGGGTGGGTCCAAGTGCAAACAAAACGTGGAACCAAGGGGTGGATTCGACGTGACCTCGTCTCGGTTACCTCGTCAACTGTTGTCACCACAAAAGTGGTTAAGTCACCTGCTTCTGTAGTAAAGGTAACGCGCAAGACGCTAGCCAAGCCACCAGTCAAACCAACCGCTTCACAAAGGTACGTTGCAAAACCTGAAGCCAAATCCGCTCCGGATGACAATGTCCCTAACGTTAGCAACGGCCAGTTGCCTGAGACCGTTCGGACCGTCAAATCGACCGATGTAAATCAGCTTGACATCGTTGACCCGATTGCTGAAAAACGCTCATCGGTTGTCGGGTTCGCTCAGGTTGTGGCGAATTCGAACAAAACAAGTAATCCGACACGTTCAACGTTGATGAGCCGTGCGAATTCACAGCGTGGTACGCCATATCGCTATGGAACGAGCGGTGGTGGTACGTTCGACTGTTCAGGCTTCACATCAGCGATGTACCGTAAAGTTGGAGTTCGTCTTCCCCGTACCGCAGCCGAACAGTTCGGTGTTGGACAGCATATTGCCAAGGCATCGCTGACGAAAGGCGACTTGGTATTCTTCCGTAACACTGCAGGACGACGTGGCGTATCGCATGTAGGTATTTACTCTGGAAACGGAATGTTTATACATGCGAGTTCTCGAGGACATGCAGTCAGAATCGATACCATCTCCAGCGGTTATTATGCGAGTCACTTTGCTGGTGGGCGACGGTTAATCCGCTAGATTGTGACGGAATCTTTGGGGATCTTTAAGCGTACAATATTCAATGCAATTGAAATGTTTGTTTACGGCAGTAGTTCTCCTAGCTGTGTTCGGTTCTGGTGTGAGTCTCGCACAACCACCATCCGAAGACCCTGAGATCAAGATTGGCCGTGAAGCTCACGAGGAAATGCTGAAATCAGGTATGAAGCTGATTTCAGATCCTCAATTGCTTGGGCGGGTTAATGCGATTGGTTCGCGACTCGCAGCAGTGGCAAACAAAACAGTTATTCCTGCTACGTACGGTACTGAAAACCGAACGCCATATACGTATCGCTTCCATGTTGTAGATGACAAAGATGTCAATGCATTTGCATTGCCCGGTGGTTGGCTTTATGTCAACAAAGGATTGCTTGAATATGTGCAATCCGATGATGAGCTGGCCGGGGTACTTGCGCATGAAGTGATTCACGCGGCACACCATCACATCCTCAAACTTCAAAAAGAACAAGACAAGTTAAACACCCAGCTTGCGATAGGTGCTATTGCAGCGATTCTTGCAAAAGTTCCGGCTACGGATACAGGAAACCTTGTGACGGGTCTTCAACTTGTTGCCTTGCAGAAGGTGAATGGCTATTCACAACAAGCAGAGCGTGACGCCGATGGCGCTGGATTTGAACTAACCCGTCTGGCTGGTTTCAACCCTGTAGGCGCTCTAACCTTTATGGAGCGCCTTGCAAGAGATCAACGAAACCGTCCCGAAGTAGATCTTGGGATTTTTCGTACTCACCCACCGGAAAAACAACGTGTAGCTGCACTAAAGGGTAAACTCGATGCAGCCGCGATATCAATAAACCGTCGTCAGACTACCAATCAGCTACGTGTCACAGTTGTTCCAGCAAAAAATCAAACTGTTATTCATGAGTTACAGGTTGATACACGTGTAGTTTTGACATCCACGGATAAAACCTACCTTGCTCAGATAGCAAGCCTATTGGATAAGGCACTCGACTCCCCCACAGAATTATTTGATGTGACAAGAACTGGGTCCAGTGTACTAATTCGTGGGATGCTTCTGTTCACCGTGCGATCAAGTGACATTAAACTTGGTCAGAATCCCGAGAACATTGCTGACAAAGCGAAAGAGGCAATTCGGGCCGCATTGTTTAAAGTTTCGCTGGATGGAAACTTATAACAACTGTCAATGTCGACGTATTTTCTTGAATATCTACGGAAACGTCCTGCAAGTGTGTATTGGATGTGTATTCTAGGAATACTCCTCTGGATAATTGCTCGGAATTTCGGATTTGACTCTAAGGCCCCGGCAGTTTTGTTCGTACCGATGATTTGTGTATTATTGGTCGCTTCAACAAATCTGGTCCTCAGAAAGGCGTTTTCGGCTGCTCTCGGGTCAGCTTCAAAACCGAAGTATGCCGGTTGGGTCTTTGCCGCGGTCGACTTTGCCTGTATCGTCATGGGACTTAGATTTACGGGAGCACTGTATTCTCCTCTCTGGGTCGTTACTTTTGTAGTTGTAGCCGGAGAGACCATTCTTGAAGACAGGCTTGTAGCAGCGCTTACGAGACTGGTCGCATGCATCGCGTTGTTGTTGGGTACCCTGCCAACACCAATCGAAACCAAGGAGTGGTTCGGTTACGCACTGGAAATGTTTGTCAGGATGGGATTGATTATCGCGGTCAGCTCGGTCATGCGACGACTGAGGGTTCAAGCGGAAATTACACAAACCGAAGTCGCAGCGCTTCGCAGTGACCTTGCCTTATCAGACCAACGGGCCGCGCTCTCAAGGGAAATCCATGACAGCATTGGAAATGCACTTGCTGCTACCGTCTTACGTATGGAAGTGATGAGTCGGTTGCGTGAAAAGGACGGCGATCGGCACGCTGCTGAAATGTTTCGTGAAGAGGCCGACGTGGTACGGCAGTCCATGCAACAAATTCGCGATTGGACATTCCTGAACCACCCGTGGAGTGTCGATGCAACGCTCTCCGAAGTACTCAGTCGTGAAGTTTCACGGTGGTCCCGAAGAACTGGAATACCCGTTCACATTAACGGAACCGATGTTATTGACGAGCTAGGGTCACAACAGACCATTCCTGTATTACGCATAGTTCAGGAATCTCTCACAAATGTTGTTCGGCATGGCGATGGAATATGTTCTGTCAACATATCGGTGACCCTGGATACGAATTACGTTACAATTTCGATTCGCGATGACGGCAAAAGCGCTTCCACCAATCAAGGGGCGACAGGTCTCGGAATGGAATCAATGCGAGGTCGAGCCACGTCTCTCGGCGGTAATCTGTCTACCAAGGCCACTGATCAAGGTTTTGAAGTCCTTGTAAACTTACCCCGTGAACGTGTGCTAAATAGACAGTTTGCTCAATAACGTGTCTACCAGATGCTCTGCCCACATATCATGCTCGTCCAGCTTGTCGAATTCGAAGCGGATTCCAACCGTTTGGTCTGACATCCACATGATGTCAGCAAGAACAAAAACGTTGTTGAGACCGCCAATACCAAGCTTACAGACAAAAGGTCCGGTCGAAGGCACAAGCACGTTTCGCGTGACCTTGACTCCACCGATTCCAACATCAATCACGTCCAGTGCTTGCCAATCATCCGTAAAGATTGCGATAGCAATGGACTCTGGGGCTGCCCAGCGTCGGTATTGACGTCGTTGGTTTGACGACTGAACTACGTTGTTGACGGTTGGAAAGCTCTTTTGCCTAAGCTTAGTTAGAAGCCTTAACGCAGCATCTTGTCGATCAAACATTTCTTCTACACCATGGGAATGTTCAAACTCCATGTGAGCGATCCTCCTGTATTCAATTCAAATATGCTAAATATGAATCATATCCGTCCGTGGTAACTTGAACCGTGGATGACATTCGTAGTGTAATCGCATTTTGTATGCCAATCACGTGGATCACATTGGTCACACGGCGACCAGCTCAGTTACGCACCGTCCCCTTAGTTGCCGTGTGCTTGTTGGTATCATCGGGCCTGATCTCACTCATTTTCTTGCAGAGCGTTCGAGTCGCATCTCCGAGTACATTGTTGTGGTGCATGATTTCACCTGTTGTTCATGCTGATTATCTCCACCTGTGCGTCAATCTACTCGGTGGACTATTGGTGCTTAGTCGGGTTGAGGAGAAAAGTGGATGGCGCCAAACTTTACTCGTTGTCTGCCTCTCATATGGCCTTCACGTTTTTTCGATGGCACTTATCGCGACAGTATTTGCAAAATCAATTTATGTCATGGGGCTAAGTTCCACGGTCTACACCGCAATAGGTTTCTTTTTCAAGGAGAATTTCCGTTACTTTTCAAATAAAGAGAAAACGTCTTTTGTGCCGTTTCTTGTTTTGATGCTCATTTTCGATGTAGCAATACGATCTATCATCGTTCATCTAGTGGCCTTGGCGTTTGGTTTGGCGGTGTCATCTGTTATGTCTCGCCGTCAATCCAATCCATAGGAGATCAACGTCTTACATCGCGATTATGAGCAACTTTGATGATGCAAGACTTTTTGGTGTCAAGGATGCAAACATTCAACGCACAGGCATCGGCAATTTTGAATCGTTGTTCGATGAATAGTCTGATTTACGGTAGGCCTGGCGGATAACATAGAGATGATGAAGTCGACATATCGTGAAAGGCTTGACCGCGTTATTGGCTCGCAATTAGTTGATTCCAGTGTTGGTTTGTTAGACTCCGGCTACTCTGAACCATCAGACATGGTCATCAAAGTCCTTATCGATGCGCTCCTCGATGTAGGCTCATCTGAAGTCGTGTTAGTAATCGATGAATCTGAATCGATGCGAGTTGTCGCATCCAATCCTACATCGCATTCAGCAAAGCTTAGCGTTGCCCGTTTGATAGCAGATATTGCGAATTTTTCAACTCTGAAAAACCTAAACAATTGTAGGGTCATTCGGTTTGGTGCAAGTGGGCCATCGGGTAATCGACGTGCGTCGTTGCAGACTGATTCCCCACTCCATCAAGCATTTGGGAAAACCCCTAAGTCTGAAAAGACGGCTTATCTGTTGCGGAGCGCTCTTACACGTATGTCCGGTGATGCACATCTGATTGTCGCATCAGACTTTCGGTCACATATGTGGCGACGGAACCTAAACGCTTTGATAGCTGCTGGTCCTCGAGTAACGCTTGTACACCTTGTAGATGTGATCGACTGCGATTTTGTGTTGTCTAGTGATGACCAGCTTGAGCTGGCAATACAGCCGGATCCATCCCCATGGAATACCCCATGCGTTGACTCGGTGATTCCCCCTTCGGACATTCATGCGTACTTGACCGCGTTCTCCGAATTGAATGACATTAACTTATTAGGGATTGTTGTTCAAGAAAACACACTGGAAGAAATTATGTGCACTTTTGAAAGGGCAATCCTTCATGCCTAACACTCCTTCAAAACCACTTACCGACCCCGCTGATTTGCTGACATTAATCGGCAGATTTGTAGCGGGCATTGTAATGAACCTTTTCATTGTATGGAGCATCACCAAGCAGAATTGGTGGAGTGTTAGTTTGTTTACCGTTGCCAGTCTGATCATCCACCGTGCTACGATCGGGCTCTATCGTCGGCTGCGTAAGGAAAGAGCCGAGCGCGTCGCACAGCTGGAATCTGAAATGTTGAGTGTTGAGCAGTGAAGAAAGAACTCCTATCCAGACCGCAGTTGTTTTGGCTTTTTGTCACCAGACAAACTGTCTCATTCGGGATTCTTGTTTGGCTAACGGTCATGACATATGGACTTCCAGACCCGCGACTTTTCTATGCGATGGTCGTCTCGAGTGTGTTTTTCGCATTGTTTGCCCTGTCGGTTATCGTGAAGGCGATACGCCAGAATAGAAAGAGTTCCAGATGAACATCTTGAATGCGTTACTTGTCGACAGGATCGATAAGTTTGAAAATGGTCGTATTGACCTCATTGATATCGGTTTACACCGTGACTTGATGTTTGATGCATTTCCAGTTGTTTGGGATGGAATGGTTCTGTTTTTTGAGCTTGCACTTACACCCGATGTGCGCGGGAAGCGGATTCACATATATGTGACCGTTGTGGCGCCAGATTCAGCTGTAGTTGGAGAGCCGGAACAGTTTCCTGTTCATCTACCGAGTACCGAGCAATACGATGGTGACAGCTTGCCATTTGACTATAACGTCCCTGCAATGACGCTGGCGGGACCTGGAAAGTATTGTATTCGTATTCATACCTCAACCGAGATTCTTCGTGACGTAAGTTTTCAGGTACATAAGCGATGAAACAAATCAACAATATATTGACCATTCTTAGTGTGGCCGTGGTCATGTCAAATGCAGTTCCCGCTCAGGCTTGGGGTGGAACCGGTCATAAGTTTGTCGCCAGACTTGCGATTGCAAACTTACCTTCATCCAACTTTAAGCAATGGTTGGCAAAAAATGAGACTTGGTTTGCAAATGCCAGCTCTCACCCAGACCGATGGCGAAACCGCGTTGATCACAGCGAGGCTCCCCGTCATTTCCTAGATACCGAAAACTTTGGAGTCGGGACGGAAGCTCTTCGAATCCCGCTTGACTTTGAATCTGTCTTGAAAATTCGTTCCTATGAACAGCTCCGGACAGATGGTGTCAATCCATGGACAATCGGCCGTGTGAGAGCCAATCTGGTAAAGGCTCTCCGCGAAAAACGCTGGGAAGATGCATTGGTGCAAGCTGCATACCTCTCACATTACGTCGGCGATGCCCATGTTCCATTTCACGCATCGGCAAATTACGATGGTCAACTGTCGTCTCCACCGCAACGCGGAATCCACTCGAGATTTGAAGAGAAGCTTGTTGAGCGAACGATAAAGTTCGAAGATCTCATCGTAGGTACGCCCGATATTCTTGGGAATCCGATAGCGGATGCGATGAGGGTCTTAAACGATAGCATCAAAGCCGTCCCTGCGATACTTGCTGCTGATAAGGCTGCCTCCGCAGAATCCGGGAGCACAAGCAATGATGTATATTTCGACAAACTTTCGTTAGCGAGCCGTGCAATTGCCAAACAGCGACTTGAAGCTGCTGGACGTAACTTGGCGGGTGAGCTCAAGGCCGCTTGGGAACTTGCTGGTAAGCCAGCGCCGGACCAGCGTGTCTCTGTTACCGATGAGTGGTTACCATATGCTCCACCTTTTGTGCCAAGGGGAACTCCTATACCACCTGCACAACCTGTGATCGCCGAAGATATTCAAATTAGTGCACGCAAGATCGTCCAGACCAAGACGTTTCCCAGCGTGGTCCTTAAGAAGAACGTTTCTTATAACGTTGCACTTCCATCGACATATGGAAGCGATAACCGTAGATATCCGGTCATATATCTCCTACATGGGGCTTGGGGAGAATTCAATGATTGGAACTCAAAAACTGGTGTAGCAGCATACACGGCATCAACTGACTTCATTGTGGTCATGCCTGACTCAAATGGAAACAGCTGGTACAACGACTCTCAAGGCTCTGGTGCGGTCGAGACCTTTATCACGGATGAACTACGTAACGAAGTTGAGAAGAACTTCAGAACCATCAACTCCCGTGCAGGCAGAGCACTCATTGGGTTGTCTATGGGGGGCTACGGTGCTCTTCATCTTGCTACCGAACACAGCCAGCTATATTGTGCCGCAGCAAGCCTTAGCGGAGCTGTTGGTTGGGGTACCGCGTCGTTCGACAAGAACTTATCGACCATGGCAAAAGACCTTTACCCTACTGATACAGACGCTAGCTATCAAAAGGATTCACTTTTACCTGGTATTCTGCGACATTTGAAAAACGGGTTATACGAAGGTCCATCAATATACTTTGACTGCGGAAAAGAAGATTTTCTCATTAAGAGTAATCAGGAGCTGGAAGCGGCTCTTCTGGCAAAACAGATTCCTCATGAATACTCCGAGTTTGATGGTGCGCACACTTGGACGTACTGGGATGGACATATTCGAGATGCCTTTCAGTTTATGAAGCGCCAACTGGCAAAACCCCAGAACTAGATAAATGTTATTAGGTTACGGTTTGGTAAATCTCGATGATATTGCGGTCGTCAACTCGTTGGTGCTCGATGGCAAAACCACAGCAGAGAGCACACTTAAGCAGGTTGGTGGGCCAGTTCCAGTAGCATTACAGGCGTTTACCAGGTTAGGGGGAACCACCTTCTTTGGTGGCGTAATCGGTGATGATTCGTCTGGAGACTATATTGCAAACCGTTTGTTGGAATCTATAACTGAACCAATTTTGAATGTGTGCCCAAATGGAACAACAAGCAGGTCGATTGTCATCATTGAACGCATGACCGGGGCGAGGACGATCGTTAATATTCCCGCAAACGGAACATGCATTAATGACGTATCGCGTCTCACGGAACGTATGTCGCCGGGTGCCATACTTCACTTGGATGGCCGTGATCTCGAAACTAATCTTGTTCTAGCCGCCGCTGCTAGGCAAGCGGGTGCTCTGGTCAGTATTGATCTTGGAACAATGCGACCAGGAAGGGAAGCACTGTTAGCCCATTGCGACATAATTCTTGCAAGTAAATCAGGTAGCGCAGGGCTTACGCCTAATCATCCAGATGACATTGAACGCCAGCTGGCAGTCATGCGACAATTCGGTGCAAGGGTAGTCGGTGTAACGCTTGCAGAACGAGGTGTCGTTATAGGAGACCAGACCAATACATACCGACTGCCAGCGTTTCACGTTGACAATGTTGTGGATACCAATGGAGCAGGAGATTGCTTCCATGGTGCATTTCTGTACGCCTTTGCACACCTGTACGAAAACTTGGAGGATGTTACAAGGTTCGCACAGGCATCTGTAGCGCTTAAAATCACCGCTCTTGGCAATGACGCTGGTTTACCAACATATTCGCAAGTTATTGACTATCTCGCATCGGTTTGAAATCTCTGTAAATCTCAAGTTCAGCGAGTGATGCCCAGCTGTGTCCGCCAACTTCGCTTGTTGCTACAAAGCGAATCTCATTGGTTACGATGGGAGTTTCAAGCTGAATTTCTATCCAGTCAGTAGTGTTGCGTAGGATTATCTCTTTGACGGAAATCCATTTGTCTCCTACTTTGGTTTCGATAGTCGCTCGGGAAATACGGCCATTTTCTTGATTCTGTCGCTGAAGAAACCGGAATTTCCGGATTGATTCCTGATTTGCAAGTTTGATTGCAACCCAATGTGGATATTCGTCTTCCTTTTGGGACCAAGTGGTATGCCAATACGTATCCACATTGCCATCCATAATATTGACTACTTCACCTTCACCTGGTTCCTCTGAATTAGTCGATAGTTGCTCTGACGAAACGTGGATTCTTTCTACAGGAAGCATCGTGTTGACTTTGATAGATGTCGATTCGCTTCTAATGCCAGTGCTTGATGTCTGTGTAGCGCTAATCTCGGCGTCTCCGGGGATGAAAAGTGTGTTTCCCTTTCCTACCTTTGCTGGGACTCCGTTGATTGTTACATCAACTTTGCTACCTGGGAATAGGTTTCCAAAGGACACAACTCCCCGCTCATCCCGTGAAATCGCAGGAGGATCCAGGAGTGGCAGCACTTGCCGCGCGGCAACTCCACTCTGCACCTTAGAGGTAATCAGCGGGCGCAATGAGAACACGATTGATGCTTTCGTCGGACGGCAGATGTATTTTCCGAGGGGGCCTGGGCCACAGGATGCGCCTCCAAGACCCATCTGAAGCCAATCCAAAGTAAAGAAAGTCTCTTTTCGTATTGGTAAAGGAATATAGCGTTTTTCCTGACCATTCCGATGTCGGGATGCATCTAGATCTTGTGGGACGTAGTGGCTCACCCCCATTGCAACGGCTTCCCGTTCGGCAACCATTATCAACCGATTGCCTGTCTTTCCGTTGCGAAGAGCAAACCAACGACAATCTTCCTTATTTCCGTTCTCCTGAGGCCGGACATAATCGACATAGTGCTCTTGCACTTTGGCATTCCAAAGACCTATGTCCATTGCCGATTTACGGTCTGGGTAGCTTTCACTAGGACCTCTTCCAAACCACGATGTATCTTCAAATCCGGGTGGTAATGCAAACTTCACACCCAGCCTAGGCAGAGCTGGTACATCACCATAAGGATCTATATCAAATCTCACACGTACCACTCCGTCAGGAAAGACGTGATAGGTACCCTTGGTTATGAACCCTGCTGATTTTCCGCCATGAAAATCGATGTCTGTGCTGACAACGATGGCACCGGTCGCTGAATCAACCTTATGGCTGAAGGACGTAGCGGATGGATTCAGGGCCGACAGT
>JACCDI010414636.1_pt1 | contig 16531 bp, 13 predicted proteins | sample 7442791 | NCBI WGS metagenome assembly JACCDI01 (sample SAMN15323434, study PRJNA562643) | freshwater metagenome | isolation source: river surface water | place: USA:Blue River Watershed | collected 2017-08-15 | reverse complement strand
CTCACTCGACGTGTTCGGCGTGCACGGTGTCTGCGGTATCGTGGGTGCTTTGTTGACCGGCGTGTTTGCAGCTCCTTCACTCGGCGGTACAGGTGTGTTTGACTACGTGGCTAACGCCGTCAACCCTGAGTACTCGATCGTGGATCAAGTGATCATCCAAGCAACTGCTGTGGGTACCACCATCCTCTGGTCTGCTGTGGTGTCATTCGTGGCCTACAAATTGGTAGACATCGTGTTGGGTCTGCGTGTGACGGAAGAAGAAGAGCGCGAAGGCCTCGACATCAGCTCACACGGCGAAACTGCCTACCACCGTTAATTTTTCAAGTACTTCAAGTTTTCCTTGGACTTCACAGCCCGCCTCACGGCGGGCTTTTTTATTTTCTATCGATTAGAAACTGAATTAAATTAAACCTTAATGGTTATTTAAGTGTTCTAATTGCCCTACATTTGTATTGCCAATTGATAACGCATTGGAGAAGCTAGCCTGAATTTCATGAATAGGAAATTTTCAAGCGTACCAAATCATCTTGGACGCAGCAAACTATTTTCTAAAACGAATATGTAGGGATCTCTGTGAGCGATAAGAAATCGGTTTTTACTAACGAAAGCGCGTTAGTACTGCTATGTCTAGTTGCAAAACTACATGACGTTGCGGTTGATGTCGCGTCTTTGGTGCACCAACTGGCGTTGACGGCCTCAACGCCAAGGGACTTTGATTTGCTCCGGCTGGCAGCTAAGAAGTTGGGACTCAAAGCCAGTCAAGAAAACATTTCCATCAACCGATTGGCCTTCACACCGTTACCGGCGCTAACCCGCCTTGACGATGGTCAATGGGTCATTGTGGCAGCGGCGAATGCAACGGAGGTTTTGATTCAGTACGGGCAAGAGGCCGGTTCTGTTCAATCTCCCAACAACTCCTCAGAGCTTCCTGTGCGCATGCCACTGGAGGAGTTCGCGAAAATCTGGCTAGGGACAAAAACCAGCGACGATGAAGAGCAATCTGGCCCCCTGTTGCTCATTGCCAGCCGCGCCTCCTTGATTGGCGATTTAGCCCGTTTTGACTTCAGCTGGTTCATTCCCAGTTTGGTGCGTTATCGCAGGTTACTGGCAGAGGTGCTGGGCACCTCCATCGTCTTACAGTTATTTGCATTGGTCACACCTTTGTTTTTTCAGGTGGTGATGGACAAAGTGCTGGTGCATCAGGGGCTGTCCACGCTCAACGTCTTGGTCATCGGCTTGGTGGCTATCTCTGTTTTTGAGAGCGCCCTGTCCTTTTTTAGAATCTATGTTTTCTCACACACCACCAGTCGTATTGATGTCGAGCTAGGGTCACGCCTATTCAGGCACTTGCTTCGTTTGCCGCTGGCGTGGTTTCAGGCTCGTCGCGTTGGAGATTCCGTGGCACGAGTGCGAGAGCTGGAAAACATTCGCAGCTTCCTGACAGGGCAAGCACTCACCGTTGTGCTGGACGTGCTGTTTTCAATCATCTTCATCGCAGTCATGCTCGGTTACAGCGCCATGCTGACCATGATTGTTTTGCTGAGCATTCCTTGCTATGCAGCTATCACACTGACCATTGTTCCGGTTTTGCGCAAACGCTTGAACGAAAAATTTGCGCGTGGTGCAGAAAACCAAGCCCTCTTGGTCGAAACCATCACCGGTGTTCAGACCGTCAAAGCCGCCGCCTTGGAACCCATGATGGCCAAGCGCTGGGATGACCAACTGGCCGCTTACGTTGCCGCAGCTTTTCGCACGCAGGTTCTTGCAAGTGCTGGCAATGAAGGCATTGGACTGATTGGCAAGCTGGTGACTGCATTCACCCTTTGGTTCGGTGCTCAATTGGTCATGGCTGGCGAGTTGACCTTGGGCATGTTCATTGCCTTCAACATGTTTGCTGGACGTGTGGCTCAGCCCATCATGCGCATGTCCCAACTGTGGGCCGACTTCCAGCAAGTGGGCATCTCCATGCTTCGACTTGGCGACATTCTGAATGCGCCCGCAGAAGTGCCGCCTAGTGTGGCCGCACAACTGCCTCGTTTATCTGGGCGTATCACGTTTGATCAAGTCACTTTTCGCTACAACGCTGAAGCCAGTCCTGTGTTGCGAGAAGTCCGACTGGACATCGCCCCGGGGCAAGTCATTGGTGTTGTGGGACGCTCTGGTTCAGGCAAATCCACACTCACCAAACTGGTCCAACGCTTGTACTCACCAGAGCAAGGAAGAGTGCTCATTGACAACGTGGACATTGCACAAGTGGATGCTGCTCAGATTCGCCGCCAAATTGGCGTGGTGCTGCAAGACAACTGGCTCTTTAACCGCTCCGTGCGAGAAAACATCGCCATCACTGACCCAGCTGCCTCAATGGACAAGGTGATGCATGCAGCCCGCTTGGCTGGAGCACATGAATTCATCAGTGAACTCCCGCAAGGCTACGACACCGTCGTCGGCGAACAAGGTAGCAGCTTGTCTGGTGGTCAAAGGCAGCGGCTCGCTATTGCCCGTGCCTTATTTACAGACCCACGCATCTTGATTTTTGATGAAGCTACCAGCGCTCTAGATTACGAGAGCGAACAAATATTGCAGCGCAATATGGCAGCCATCTGCAAAGGGCGCACCGTACTCATCATTGCGCATCGGCTCAGTTCCGTGCGTCAAGCAGATGCTATTGTGGTGCTGGACAAAGGACGAATTGTTGAGGGTGGCACACACGAAGCGCTTTTGAATAAAAAGGCTTTGTACGCCTACCTGTGGGGCATGCAATCGGGCCTCGCAACTTCAGCAACTGTAGTGAACGGAGCGACTTCTTAATGTTTCGCTCGCTACACACCGCCTTAAAAGAGCGCTATGAGTTGTTGCGCCCGCTGCTTAAACGGTATGAGCAAGCATTCCGCTTGGCATGGGAAGCCCGTGACGAACTGGCTGGCCCCAAACGCCTAGCCACAGAACGTGCTTTTTTACCTGCAGCTTTAAGCTTGCAAGAAACCCCGCCTCATCCTGCCCCCAGACGCGCCATTGCCGTTATCTCTGCGGCGTTTTTCATCGCTTTACTTTGGGCTGCATTTGGCAAAGTCGATGTGGTGGCCGTCGCACCAGGTCGGGTCATTGTGAGCGAACGCAGCAAGGTCATTCAGCCGTTGGACGCTGCTGCGATTCGCAGCATTCATGTCCGTGACGGGCAATCTGTCCAAGAAGGTGAATTGCTTGTGGAGCTAGACAGCACACAAGTAGGGGCAGAGCACACGCAGAACAAGCAGCAACTGCTGACCGCCATGTCTGAGCGTTTGCGTACCCAAAAGCTGCAACAAGCATTGCTCAATGGCGTGCTACCTGCTATCGCAGATCAGCAGGCTCAGCCTTGGTGTCTGGAGGCTTCCAGCACATGTGAGGCTTGGCAAGCGGTGCTTCATCAGCTCAAAACGGAGTGGCAAGACATTCATAGCAAACGAGAAAAGCTAGAGGCTACGGTGCAAATGCGGGCTTCTCAAATTCAGTCGGCCAAAGCAGCAACAGTCAGACTTCAGGCGCTGTTAGGCAGTTCTCGTCAGCGTGAAATTGATTTCAATGCATTGGCAGAGCAAGGTTTCGTTAGTGCCCACGCCCAGCAAGACAAAAGCCGTGACCGAATTGATATAGAAAATGAACTGGTACGTGTTCGAGCCGAACACATCACCGCCATCGCCGCGCACAGAGAAGCCCAAAAAGAGCTAGACGCATATCTTGCTGAAACCAAGAAAACGCTGGCTCAACGCCAAGCATCTTCACAGCAAGAAATAGATCGACTCACCCAAGAAGAGGTCAAAACAGACCAACGCTTACGTTTGCTGCACTTGACTGCACCTGTCTCCGGTGTGGTGCAGCAACTGGCCGTACACACCGCGGGTGGCGTGGTAACGCCAGCACAACCTTTGATGGTCATCGTGCCTTCAGGCAACGACATCACGGCAGAAGTGATGGTGGCCAACAAAGACATCGGCTTTGTGCATGTGGGCCAAAAAGTTCGCATCAAGTTTGAAACCTTCAACTTCACCCGCTACGGCACCGTTGATGGTGAGGTGACATGGGTTAGTGCGGATGCTTTGACCCGAGACCCACAAAACTCTGCCAACGCCACCAATCCATCGAGCAATGGGCAAGCACCGCTGGCGTACTTCCCTGCTCATGTTCGATTGCAAAGCCAAACCATCAAGGTTGAGGGCAAGCATTTGCCCATCACACCAGGGTTGAACATCACAGCAGAGATCAAAACAGGTCGACGCACAGTGCTGGACTATTTGCTCAGCCCAATTCAGAAGACTTTGGATGAAAGCGTGGGGGAAAGATGAGAATTACTTTTAAAAATCTATTTGTCTTAGTCGGCGTCTGCTTGACATTGGGGGCGCATGCGGCAACTTCAAATACGTGCAGCATGGATGAAATTAGGAACTGGACAGAGAAAAGCCGTATTTTTTCAGTGGTGGCCCCTCATTACCCACCCATTGCACGGGGATTGGGGCAAAAAGGAAGAGCACTGGTCAACATCACACTTGACTCTGAAAGCCGCGTTGAATCTGCTGTTCTGCGTTATTCATCTGGGCATAAGGAGTTGGACGAGGGAATCATAGAGATGGTTCTCAAAAGTTCTGGAGTGAAGTTGGGTCTCCCACTGTGCGCCCCCAAGGGAGAGCGATTCACTTTTGATCTTCCATTGAACTTTCAATTCAGCGATGGCTCTTCTGTTCCACCACGCGATCTATTGCTGGAATTTTTCAAGGTCACACAAGTAGTTGAAAGCGAGTTAAGTCAGGCCTCAAAGCTGACGCACATGATCTTGAGCGCACTAAAACAAGCGTATCCAAACGCATCAACAGAAGCGCTTGACATCATTGATCAAGAAGTTAAGCAAGCCATCAAAAAAGAATTAAGCCCCGGTGGTGGATACCTTGAAAAGATGATCGAAATTCATCAAGCACATTACACAGAAGATGACATTCGTTCATTGATTTCTTTTTATCAAAGTCAATTAGGGCGAAAAGTTGTTAAGACGGGGATGCTTATACAAGCAGAAGCACAAAGATTTGGCGAGTTATGGCGACCGGGCTTCACGCTTGTTTTGTCTGATCGGATTAATTCACGCTTCAAAGAGCGAGGACTTCCATACGAATTGCCTCGTCCTAAGCCCAGTCAACACGAACAAAAAGGCCAACACAAAGATTCGTCCTACAGATTAATCCCGCTCTGATTAAAGAGAAAAGATGAAACAACAAGATCAACCATTTTCAGGACAAGCTGAAAAACCCAAACCACCATGGCGCATACGCCTTACCAGTTGGAAGTGGTGGGTGTATGGCGATGCGTATTCGCAGCCCTTGGAGCAATTACCCAAAGGGTTTTACAAGCATGTGGCTTTTGCAACCACGTTGTGGGTCGTGATTGCTTTTCATCCATGGGTGACGACGTTCATCAACCGTGAGCCACCACCTTTTGATCAATTGAAGGTAGTGGAAGGCACCATCCATACCACCTACGAGAAAAACCCGCACGTCATTTTCAAGACACGTGAAGGGGTGAATCTGGAGATGGAGTTTCCGGTTTTTTTGAACACATTGGGCAAACAAGTCCCCTCGGGAAATATCCCCAACTTAGGGAAATTCAATCGAAATTTGGTTGGTTGTGATGGCCGAATTTGGTACGACATACCAGTTGGAACATTGTGGACCCGCTATCGGATTTGGCAGGTTGAGTGTCCGAATTTGAGTTTGCTAGTGCCGTATGAAGTGGTGAGTAAATCTCGTGATCGCTATTTCGATGCTGGATTTTTTGTTTTTTTCCTCCTTCCCTTGATGTGCCTTTCAATATTTTTCCGCATGAGCAGAGGTAACTACAGATGAGTAATTCAAACGCAGTTTCAAACTAGGAATTTATGTTGTGGCTTCTTTTTGAAAGAGTTGCCGGTTGGTTTTTTGAAGGCGCGATTCGTTTTTTTAAATCACGAAGACTCTTGCTGGGAATTATTTCATCGCTATGTTTCGCGGCCTCGCTTTTGCTAGCGTTGTACTTTCAAACACGGAGATAAATTTATGGCAGTAGATAGCAAGATAACTTTACCCAACGCCTTGGGAATCAATTGGATTGGGGTGACGGGTAATACACTGAACGATGCTTTGTATCGGAGTGGGCATGACCTTTCGATCTAAGGCGATGCTAATTATTAACACTCTAAAAAGTGATGAGGGGGTTATGTGATCTGGATATTTTTTCAAGCTATTGCAGAAATTTCTCTCTCGCTAGCTATCCAATTTTTTAAAAATCGCAAACTGTTTTTTGCATTTTTATGGTTTTTTTCAGCCATTTTTTTGTTTTTCGTGGCTCTTTATTACATGTAAAAGGATTGAAGGATGAATTACCAAATCATTTTGAACCAGTTAAATCCTCTTCGTAAAACGACAACTTATTACGGAGATGCTGAAGCCCCTGTGCTTTACAAATATGACTCAAGTGGCTTTATCACTCCAGCACCTAACAGAAATGTCACCATCCAAGATGGGACGATGATTAACGAATATAACCAAAGAGTTGCCACCAGATTGCAAGAGCAAGACAACACGCTCAATCAATTTTTGCGTCAATCCATGCCCAACTGGCAAACTCCTAACAATGATTTAGGTGTGTTGGCTAACCCGACAGTTAATTACTCAAACGAAGGCCGCAACTACCAGACGCCCAGCTACAACTTCGGCCCCAACTACCGAGGCAACGGTTTCACCGACCCACGCATTTTGGACAACTCAGGCGGCTACCGCGGCATGAACACCTACAGCGGCGTGTACGCCAGCCAAGCTGCTGAAAACGCTGCGTTTGAAAACGACTGGAACACGGCGACGAATGCTTACAGCATGCAGCCAAGCTACACCAGCTTCCCCACAGACCCTGCGGCTTACAACGGCTACTCGGATGCGTTTGGGGATAACTCATCCAGTGGCTCCAACTCATCGGGCTGGAGCGATTTTCAGTATCTGGGCCCTGCGGACAGTAGCGGTAACACCTATTTTGAAAACGATGGAACGAGTAGCTACGACAACTATTACGACTCCTACGACTATGGCTCCTACGACTACGGCGGTTGGTGGCCGTTGGTCATCGACCTCGATGGCGACGGCGTAGAAATCAAGACGCTTGACCGCAGCACCACTACCTTTGACATTGACAGCGATGGCTACAAAGAGCGCACTGCATGGGTGGGTGCAGATGACGGCATGCTCGTCATCGACCTCAACGGCGATGGCCAAGTGACCCAAAGCAAAGAAATGGCCTTTGGCGAATGGACCACCGAGCAAGACACCGACTTGCAAGCGCTTGCCAAAGTTTTTGACAGCAATGGGGATGGCACGTTTGACAGCCGTGATGCGCGGTTCAACGAATTCCGTATTTGGAAAGACGCCAACAGCAACGGAGTAGCCGATGCGAGCGAGATGATGACGCTGCAAGAAGCGGGCATTGCCAGTATTGCAACAACGGTGAAGGACGGCACAGCGCTGGACTTGAGCGATGGCACCAGCATTGCAGGCTTGTTCAAGGTGCAGCGCACCGATGGCAAGCTGGTCGATGGTGCAGACGTGGCTTTTGCTTACCAAAAGACTGGTGTCAAAGAAACTGTGGACGCACAAGGCAACAAGGTGTTCACGTTTGAAGATGGCGGTGTGTACAAGCACATGGTGATGAACAGCACACAAACCGATGTGACCTTGCCCGACACCTCGGGGGTCAATTGGATTGGGGTGACGGGTAATTCGCTGAACAACCGCATTGACGCCACCGCTGAAACACAAGACTTGGTGCTCGATGGTGGCGCAGGCAATGACACCATTCTCTCGGGCAAAGGCAACGACTTGCTCAAAGGCGGCGCAGGTGCCGACGTGATGCGTGCGGGCGATGGCAATGACGTGTTGATTGCCGATGGTGCCGATGTGGCTGGGGGTTACAACGGCTTGGATGGTGGCGCTGGCTATGACCAGCTCATCATGGAAGACAACACCACGGTCAACTTGGTGCTCGACAGCATCAACGTGGAAGCCATTGCCACAGGGTCAGGTAACGACACGTTGACTGGCCAAAAAGACACGGTGGACTACATGCTCTCTGCCGGTGCTGGCAACGATGTGTTGCGCACGGCGGGTGGCAAAGACTTGCTAGCTGGTGGCGAAGGCAATGACACGCTGGAATCTGGCGCAGGCGATGACCAGCTCATTGGCGATGCGGGACAAGACATATTGCGTGGCGGCAAAGGCAATGATGTGCTCTCAGGCGGCAAAGATGCCGACCGCTTAGAAGGCGGTGCTGACAACGACACCTATGTGTTTAACCGTGGCGATGGTGCAGACCGCATCTTGGACTACGCCGAAGACTGGTACAAAGAAAAATACACCTACCAAGAGCAGGTGTCGTACAGCGAACAGTACAGCTATTACCAAAGCGTGCAGCGCGGTTCTGGCAAAAACGCCACTTGGGTGAATGAACTCAAAACGGGCTACCGCACCCAAACCCGAATGGAAGAACGCATTGGGTATCGCGATGTGTTTGGCGAAGTGGATGGTGGCATAGACACGTTGCAGTTTGGCGTGGGCATTTCCATTCAAGACTTGGCGCTGACGCGGTCAGGTGCAGATATGGTGGTGGCCTTGCGTGCCACCGACAACGAAAACGCCTTGTCTACAGACAGCGTGACGGTGGAAGGCTGGGCAGACCAGAAGAACCGCATCGAGAACTTTGCTTTTGTCGATGGCAACACCTTGGACTTTAGCCAAATCATCAACGGCCAAAACGGCATGGCGGGCAATGACACGTTCACGGGCACTGCCGAAGGTGACTTCTTGTCAGGGGGTGGCGGCAATGACACGCTCACAGGCAATGCAGGCAAAGACGTGCTGGTGGGAGGTTCAGGCGACGACCGTTTGGACGGTGGTGCAGACAAAGATTTGTTGTTTGGTGGTTCAGGCAACGACACGCTTAGCGGTGGCGAAGCCGATGATTACCTGATTGCAGATGCAGGTAATGACGTGCTGGATGGTGGCAACGGCAACGATGTGCTGGCTGGCATGGATGGCAACGACACGCTCTCTGGCGGTGAAGGCAATGACAAGCTCCTAGGCGGCAAAGGTGCCGACTTGCTGCAAGGTGGCGGCGGTGATGACACTTACTTCTACTTCCGTGGCGACGGCAAAGATGAAATCTTTGACAACAAGCAACACGATGAAACGTACCAAGTGCAGGTGTACACGGGCAGTGTTTACCAGCGCAGTGGCAAATCGGGCAACTGGGTGGCTCAGTACCGCACAGACACATTGGTGCGCACCGTGCAAGACGATGGTGGCAAAGACAGCTTGCAGTTTGGACAGGGCATTTCGCTAGAAGATTTGTTCCTCCAAATGTCGGGCAACGATTTGGTGGTGGGTTTGCGCGAAGAAAGCAACACCTTGCTTGCCAGCATGAACGATCAGATCAAGATTCGCCAGTGGAACAACACCATGAATCGAATTGAGACCTTCGGTTTTGTGGATGGCTTGGCGCTGAACATGAGCAACATTGCGCAGGTGGCCAGTGGCTACGGTGCAAATGATGTACTCACAGGCCATGCAGGTGGAGATTTACTCTCTGGCGGTGAAGGCAATGACACCCTGAGCGGCTTAGCTGGCAACGACTACCTCGTAGGTGGCGCAGGCAATGACCGTTTGGACGGTGGTGCTGGCGACGATGACATGTTTGGCGGCACGGGCGACGACGTGATGGAGGGCGGCGACGGCGTGGACTACATGATGGGGGGTGCAGGCAATGACACCCTCAACGGTGGCAACGGTAACGATGTGCTCACAGGTGGTGCGGGCAACGACACGCTCAATGGCGGGCGTGGCAATGACATTTACCACTTCAACCGTGGCGATGGTCATGACACCATTGATGAGGCTGCTCTGGGCACAGAGACTTTCCAAGAGGCTTACACCTACACCGCTCAAGTATTGCAAACGCGCACCAGCGGCAAGAGCACGTACCAAGTGTGGGTGAACGAAACCCGCACAGGCTATCGCACAGCGGTACGTACGGTGGATGGCGGTGAAGACACGGTGGAGTTTGGCCGAGCCATTGACATCAGCGACATCATGTTGGAGCGCGTCGGCTCTGATTTGATGATTTCTTTGCTACCCGTGAGTGGCACAGAGGTGACCGACAGCATCACCGTTAAGGGTTGGACAACGCCGCAATACCGCGTAGAGAACCTGCGCTTCATCAATGACTTTGCCGTTGACATTGGTGACATCGTAGATGCCCGCAAAGGCACGGCTGGCAACGATGTGCTGACAGCCAACGCAGCCGATGCAACTTGGTTAGGTGGCGGTGCAGGTAACGACACGCTCAACGGTTCTAATGCGGCAGATGTACTGCATGGCGCGGCTGGCAATGACCAGCTCAATGGTGGTACGGGTGACGATGTTTACATTTTTGCCCGAGGTGACGGCAAAGATGTGCTGAACGACAGTGGCAGCGCAGGCGTTGGCACGGACAAGAACCATCCCGGTGGCGACAAACTCTTGTTTGGCACTGACATCACGATGGATGACTTGGTTCTCCAGCGCTCAGGCTCTGACATGGTGATTTACTTGCGTGACCGTGCCAATCCTGAAGGCGCACTGTCCGCACTCGAAAACTCAGTAACAGTTCGCAATTGGGCCAATACAAGCAACCGCGTAGAGGTGTTCCAGTTCTTTGATGGCAAAGATTTCGATGTATCTGAGTTGACCAACACTTATCTGGGCCGTGATGGTCAGGACGTGGCAGACACTCTCACTGGTTCATCCAGCGCGGATTGGATGGACGGTTTTGCAGGCAACGACACTTTGCGTGCTGGTGCAGGCAAAGACTTTGTGCTGGGTGGCTCTGGCAATGATGCGCTGTGGGGAGAAGCAGGCAATGACCTGCTTTCTGGTGGCACGGGCAATGACACCCTGTATGGCGGTGATGGTGATGATGTGGTCGCTGGCGATACAGGCAATGACACCATGTATGGCGAGGCTGGAGCTGACGTGATGGCCGGTGGCGCGGGTGACGACTGGATTGATGGTGGTGCGGGCGATGACGTGATCATTGGTGACACGGGCAACGACACCTACCAAGCCAGTGCAGGTCAAGACATCTATCGTTTTGGTTTTGGCGATGGCAATGACACCTATATCGGCAGCGAGCAAACGGGCATCAACGGCACAGATGTGGTGATGCTGGAGAGTGGCATCAGCAAAGACTCACTCTGGTTTGAGCGTGTGGGTAACGATTTGACGATGCGTTTGGTTGGCGCGACCGACACCATGACATTCAAGAACTGGTACTACAGCGATGACCCCATCAAACGTGCGACTGCTAATGCTCCCCAGCGCTATGTGATGGGCTTTCAAGCAGGAAATGACATGCTGTCGTACACCAAGGTGAACAACTTGGTTACGGCCATGAATGGCTTCACGCCCAACGATGGTGAAACAGCCTACGGCGTGACCGCAGCGGAATTGCCCGGCACGGTCAAATCAGCTATCAATGCCGCTTGGGTGACTTCGGCTTAAGGAGATGGAAGTGACACAAGAAGAAAAACAAGCCCCACAGTCAGAACCGATTCAGGGCGAACACACCAATATGTCGATGTTGGGAGAAATTGTTTGGCTGATGGCCCACTCCAAGTTGCATCAAGAGTGGCCAATTGCAAGCATTTTTCAGTGGGTCATGCCTGCTTTGATGCACAAGCAGTGCCGCCTGTATCGACGCAATGGTCGTCCTGTGGCCTATGTAGCTTGGGCGCGTATGTCCAAAGAAGTAGAAGAGGCTTATGTGCTCAACCCCAAGAGTTTGCAGCCCAAAGACTGGACCAGTGGCGACAGAGGTTGGTTGGTCGATTGGATTGCACCTTTTGGTGACAGCGCTGCGGTGATGCAAGATTTGCGTGAAGGCATTTTCAAAGACGAGGTGGGACGCGCCTTGCGCGTCAAACCTGACTCCGATGAAATGCAAATCATCTATGTTCACGGAGCCAATGCTGCTGCAAAAGCGCAAGATGAAAAGCTCAATCCAGCAGTTGATCTGGAAGGTGCGGCCCAACGAGCCCAAGCGGTGACTGGTGCGCCACCTGCACCGCAGACGGTCAGTGCCACTTGATGGGAGAGCATCATCAGCGTCAACACCGTGTGGTGGTCACGGGCATGGGGGCGGTCTCAGCTTTTGGCTGGGGCGTTGACGCATTAGCGCCTGTGTTCCGTGGCGAGACTGCCATCAAGTCACACCGTTTGGGTGATTTGCCAGGGGCGTCGGAGATATTGGCAGCGCGGTTAGAAACAGACTTGCCAGCAGGTTTGTTTGATCGCCGCGTCGAAGACGCTGACCGCGTGACACAAATGGCGGTTTACTCGGCAAACGAAGCAGTGGTGACATCTGGCATCGCCCCCGATTCGATTGGGATGGTTTGCTGGGGAACGGGTTACGGCGGTGCCGCAACGATGGACGCAGCCTATACGCGATGGCTGTTTGGCAAGCATGACCTGAGCGCAAAGGTTTCACCGCTGACGGTTCCTAAAGCTATGACACATGCCAGCGCTGCGGGTGTCGCAGGGTGGCTGAATTTGTCGTGTCCTGTGATGACTTATTCCTGCGCGTGCGCTTCATCTGCAGTCGCTATTGGCGAAGCTTATCTGGCCATTCAACAAGGCAGGTGTGATTCGGCCTTGGTTGGTGGCTCAGAAGCATTGATTGCATCCGGTGTGGTGCGGGCGTGGGAAGCACTGAGCGCACTGGCAAAGCCGGATGAACATGGGGCATGGTGTGGCCCTTTTGAAGCATTGCGAAATGGATTGGTTTTGGGGGAAGGTGCGGGTTGTTTGGTACTGGAATGTGAAAACCGCGCCAAGGCGCGTGGGGCACACATATGGGCGGAATGTTTGGGCTATGCGCAGGTCAACGACCCCAACTGCGTGACGCAACCCCATGTCGCCCCTCAGGTGCACGCCATGCAAAAGGCCCTTGAAGATGCAGGTGTCTTGGCGCACGACGTGGCGTATGTAAATGCCCATGCCACAGGTACACGTGCAGGGGATGCGTCAGAAATCACAGCCTTGAATGAGGTTTTTAAAAATACACCAACGCTGGTCAGCTCGACCAAAGGGGCTACCGGCCACTTGATGGGCGCAGCAGGCGTGTTGGAGACGATTTTGAGTATTGGGGCAAGTCAACACGGCACGTACCCCCCTTCGATTGGCGTTTCAGAACCAGAAGCCAGCATTAATTTTGAGTTGCTGACCGCCCCCCAAGAGTTCAATGCGACGGGGATTTTTATGACAAACAGTTTTGCATTTGGAGGAAGCAATGTCTCACTCGTTTTTAGAAACCATGACTAATGCCCCCTTGTCGGTGGATGTTGAATCGGTAGCACTTCTAGTGCGGCAGACCATCGCTAAACGACTACGCATTGATTTGAATGAGGTTCAACTAGATACCAACTTCGATGATTTGAACTTGGATTCGCTTGATTTAGCCGAGTTGTTCTTTTTGCTTGAAGATCAACTGAAAAAACAAATCCATGTTGACCAGACGACAAACCTTAAGACGGTCAGCGATGTTGTAGGGCTTGTTATGCGGAATCAATGAAGCATGGTGGATAACGGAAACGGTGAACAGGCATTAGCAGCCTTATGGCGACAAGCTGTGCTGCCTGTTGTTTTTCGTCGTGCACGACCCTCCCCTCTTTTAGTCAAGATTCCGTATGCCGCAGGTAACATGGATTGGCTGCGTAACGGCCAGCATCGCAAACCTTCATGGAATTCTCAATACAAAGCATGGGAGCTTCCACAAGCATGGTTCGAGTCAGCTATCAAACTTTGTCTCACTCGTCACAAGAAATGCTATGTAGTGCAACTTCATCGTGACAAGCAGGTCTGTGCGCCTGCTTGTTGGAGTGCGATCGGGATTGATTGCGAGTGCTCATGCATGGGCGACAACCACGGCAATGGCCGACCGAATGGCCGTTGGTACGAGATTGATGAAACGCTAGCTGTTTCATGGGCTGTTCAAAAATACGCATGTCGCCTCATCAGCATGAAATGACAATGCAGAAATGTGACTATCACAACACCAGCTTTGCTTCACATGGCTCAATTCGAAATCAAGATCGAATCGACCATTCATTTCGTGAGGACTAATATGAAAATGCGTTTCTTACCTGCGCTCGTTTTATTTTTGGGCTCTTACTTTCCGCTAAGTTTGATTTTACTTGTGCAAGATGTAAGTGCGGACTCTTGGAAATTGCCTTTGTGCAAATTTACAGAAATAAGCACATGCAGCCTTCCTGTACTCGACAACCCAAACAGGTCTCTCGGCTTACTGCTTATTTGTGGCGCAAGCCTGCTGCTTTTCATCGCCGTGATGCAAAGCCTATCTGCTTATTCAAAACTTGAGGTCATCGACTCCAAATCAGTACCAAACGATCTGATCAATTACGTCTTCCCATATGTTGTTTCCTTTATGGGTCTTGATCTAGATGCAGACGGCAAGTTCTATGGATTTTTGCTGTTCATATTGCTGATGTTCGTTATCACCTACCGATCTGGTCAGATTTTGATGAATCCGTTTTTACTGGTATCGGGTTGGCAACTATACGAACTCAATATCTTGACCGAAGGGCAAAAGCGCTGTGTGAGAGCCCTTTCACAAGATCAAATTCGATCTGGTGACCGACTTGATTCTTGTTTAGTCCATGGAATATACGTACTGCACAAAGGAGAAAAATGACAGTAGCGAACGATCTGCAAACATTTGGAGAATTTGATGTCGCCCAATCCGTGGCATCACTTTGGATTTTTAAAAAGCGCCCCACAAATTCAACCATCAATCCATTTACGGCTGTTTCCGTTGTGATGAGTGAGGCGCTTAAATCGGAGCTAAAAACTTTAGTTGCAAGCTATCAAGGCAGTCATACCTTCGCTGATGCATACAACCTATTAAGTCAGCCCGCTGAAGATGGATTCTTGTCGGTGTCGTGTGATGAAACCCTTTTCCTGAATCTTCGAGAACTTGTTGACAAGCCAATGGAAGAGTGTCTGGTTCATAACGTTAAGCAGCTCAATAATGCGGCTGGATATGTTTTTCGATTGCGGCACGAAAACTCCATCATCTACTGCGTCAAGAAGACCAATGCCGATTGGGCCACCCGAAAAAAGAAAGGGATGATGAACATCGTCTTCAGTCAAGCAGGACTGGACATCGTGGAGAACCCATCTTTCACGATTGCGCGGAATTTTGACTTCTTCATGAGCGGCTCGCACGTATTCATGACCAACAAACCAGCATTTGAATCGCTGCTAAGTCACAAAGAAACTTACGAAACTGCATACGTCGAGCTAAAGCAAGACCCCCAGTTCGCAGCAGCCATTGCCAATATCGAAGTTTTCGACACTTTCATCGGAAAAAATGCAACGCACCTTCGTCGCATGTCAGTCATTAAAGCGAGGGGTTACTACAACGATCCGAATTTCATGACCCGCCTGCGCAACTTCAATCAAGTGCGAGGCTGGGGAATTCAGTTTGATGCACAAGGACGCATAGTGGCCACCCCTGAGAAGATGCGGGACATTTTGCATGTTCTGCTAGACCATCGTTTGCGATCTGAACTATCAGAAAATCAATACGACGTTCCGTCTACAACGCTTGTAGGTTAATGCCGATGACCTCTGATGATTACCGCACCGCAAAAGTTTCATTGTTTTCGGCGATATTTGCTAGCCTAGCCACATTTGCTGGAGTTGCCACACAATCGCTCATACAAGCAAAATTAGAAATAGGGAAGATTCGAGCAGAAGAAGCGACTCAAGACCGAAAAGACTTTTTATCGCATTCCGTCAAGCTATTCAACGCTCTAAGCGAGCTTCACTCATTCTTTGATGCGAATCACAGCTTTGAGCGAAGTACAGCAAAGCCCCTTATCGCTCAGGCTCGAAAGGCCGCACTAGAGCTTTCAATATTCACGACACCGGAGCTGGCACTCAAAGCAATGTTTGCTGTTGAAGCGCTCAACAGTGGCATAGATGCAAATGACCCACAGCAGCTGGCTAATGCAATCGCCTCCATTGTTGAACTCAACAAAGAGTTGATCACGACGTTTTACAAAGAACGGGCGGCTCTCGATCTAAAACGCGCAACGGTTTTGGAGTGAACTTAACTCAACAAGAAATACTAAGCGATCTAAGTATTTGTGATTGGTGAAGCTATTTTTGACAGGCCTGTGCAAAAAATTCAAAACTCGCCCCAAACCCAGCAGCTACCATGTGAGCCATGCAAGACACGCTGCAACACTTCATCGACCGCATTCTTCATGCGTCCCAATCTGGCCAACCTATTCGCTTGCGCGGTGGTGGCACCAAAGATTTTTTAGGTCAGTCGCTGCAAGGCGAGGTGCTCGACACCACGGGCTACAGCGGTATCTTGAGCTACGAGCCAAGCGAGCTGGTCATCACTGTGTGCGCGGGCACGCCATTGG
>JACCDI010062553.1_pt1 | contig 16531 bp, 14 predicted proteins | sample 7442791 | NCBI WGS metagenome assembly JACCDI01 (sample SAMN15323434, study PRJNA562643) | freshwater metagenome | isolation source: river surface water | place: USA:Blue River Watershed | collected 2017-08-15 | reverse complement strand
GATCTGGGACTTCCACGGCATGTTCACCAGCTCGCGCCACGTGCCGGGCGTGCAGTACGCCGGCCTGATCCACCCGGGCCTGATCGGCTGCCTGCCGGACCAGAAGATGCTCGACGCATGGAACGAGCGCGAAGTCGACTTCATCGCCACACAGCCGGACCGCGTGCCGCCGCTGGCCAACCCGCCGTTCGCGAAGACCGCCCACGTCGGCGCGGCCACCGGTGACGTGGCCGCGAAGATCGCGGCCGAAGGCGCGCGTACCGTGCCGCCGCGCGAGCATGGCGGCAACTGCGACATCAAGGACTTGTCGCGCGGCTCGAAGATCTTCTTCCCGGTGTATGTCGATGGCGCGGGCCTGTCGGTCGGCGACCTGCACTTCTCGCAGGGCGATGGCGAGATCACCTTCTGCGGCGCGATTGAAATGGCGGGCTGGGTCCACATGCGCGTGAACCTGATCAAGGGCGGCATGGCCAAGTACGGCATCAAGAACCCGATCTTCAAGCCCAGCCCGATCACCCCCAACTACAAGGACTACCTGATCTTCGAAGGCATCTCGGTTGATGAGCAGGGCAAGCAGCACTACCTCGACGTCAATGTCGCGTACCGCCAGGCTTGCCTGAACGCGATCGAATACCTGAAGAAGTTCGGCTATTCGGGCGCGCAGGCTTACTCGATCCTCGGCACGGCGCCGGTGCAGGGCCATATCAGCGGCGTGGTCGACATACCGAACGCCTGCGCGACGCTGTGGCTGCCGACCGAGATCTTCGACTTCGACATCAACCCGAGCGCTGCCGGCCCGATCAAGCACCTGGACGGCTCGATCCAGATGCCGATCTCGCCGGACCTGTGATCTCTATATAGAGAAGGAAGCAGCAATGCCGACTTACGACTATGAATGCCCATCCTGCGGCGGCTTCGAAGCGATCCGGGGCATCTCGGCGCGCAACGAGCCGGCGGCCTGCCCGACCTGCGGGACGGACTCGCCACGAGTGCTGGTCGCAAGCGCCGGCCTCGCGTATCTGGATGGCGTGACGCTCAAGGCGATGGATGCGAATGAACGTGCAAGGCACGAGCCCAAGAGCTCCAGTAACTATATGAGCCAGCGTCATCCGGCCGGTTGCGGTTGCTGTTCGTCGTCGCGCAAGACGGCGACGGTCACGGCCCAGAACGGCAGCAAGATGTTCCCGACCAAACGGCCCTGGATGATCAGTCACTAGTTGCTCACAAGCGTGGTGCTGACCAGCACCACGCATTCCTCTTCACTGCGATTGCGCTATTCATCGGCACCATCGCGGTGCAATTCTGCAGCCCACTTTGGGGCGGGCACGCGCTCGCCCCAAAATCTCGCGCACCAGCTTCGCGCTCCCGAGCGGCGCGCTGCGCGCTGACTTTTTTCGTCGCAATGATAAAAAGTCCAATGATTACTTGGGCTTAGGCGCTTTTGTTCTCCCTTGGCACGGCGGTTGCTGTAGAGGTCGTAGCGATAACCCGTTCGCAAACCTGAAACCTGTGGAGAACATAACAATGTCGAATCGCCGCACCAACCTGAAGACCCTGGCCGCGATCGCTGCGATTGCCGCTGGCGGCATTTCCTTTGCACCGGCCGCACTGGCCGCCGATACCATCAAGGTCGGCGTGCTGCACAGCCTGTCGGGCACCATGGCCATTTCCGAAACCGTCCTGAAGGACACCGTGCTGATGGCGATCGATGAGATCAACGCCAAGGGCGGCGTGCTGGGCAAGAAGCTCGAGCCGGTCATCGTTGACCCGGCATCGAACTGGCCGCTGTTCGCAGAGAAGACCAAGCAGCTGCTCACGCAAGACAAGGTCTCCGTCATCTTCGGTTGCTGGACCTCGGTGTCGCGCAAGTCGGTGCTGCCGGTCGTCGAAGAACTGAATGGCCTGCTGTTCTACCCGGTCCAGTATGAAGGCGAAGAACTGTCGAAGAACGTGTTCTACACCGGCGCTGCACCGAACCAGCAAGCGATCCCTGCCGTCGACTACCTGATGAGCAAGGAAGGCGGCGCCGCCAAGCGCTGGGTGCTGCTCGGTACCGACTACGTGTACCCGCGTACCACCAACAAGATCCTGCGCGCCTACCTGAAGTCCAAGGGCGTGAAAGAGTCGGACATCGACGAGAAGTACACCCCGTTCGGCCACTCGGATTACCAGACCATCGTTGCCGACATCAAGAAGTTCTCGCAGGGTGGCAAGACCGCTGTGGTCTCGACCATCAACGGCGACTCCAACGTGCCCTTCTACAAGGAACTGGGCAACGCCGGCCTGAAGGCCAAGGACGTGCCGGTGGTGGCCTTCTCGGTGGGTGAAGAAGAGCTGCGCGGTGTGGACACCAAGCCGCTGGTGGGCCACCTGGCCGCCTGGAACTACTTCATGAGCATCAAGAACCCGGCCAACGACGAGTTCACCAAGAAGTGGGCCGCCTATGCCAAGGCCAAGAACATCGCCGGTCACAAGGACAAGCCGCTGACCAACGACCCGATGGAGGCCACCTACATCGGCATCAACATGTGGAAGCAGGCCGTCGAGAAGGCCAAGACCACCAATGTGGACGCCGTGATCAAGGCCATGGCCGGCCAGACCTACAAGGCGCCCTCGGGCATCGTCTCGAAGATGGACGAGAAGAACCACCACCTGCACAAGTCGGTGTTCATTGGCGAGATCAAGGCCGACGGCCAGTTCAACGTGGTGTGGAAGACGCCGGGCCCGGTCAAGGCCAAGCCCTGGAGCCCCTACATCCCCGGCAACGACAAGAAGCCCGACGAGCCCGCTGGCAAGTCGTCCTGATCGGCACCTTGCCGATGGCAGCGCCTGCGGGCGTTGCCCAAGCGCCCGGGCCTGACCGCTGCGGGCGCTTTTTTTGGGCACGCGCGTGCCCTGTGCTGGGGCTTGTGCCCAAGCCGTGGGGCCCATGCCCCGAGTTGGCGCGCAACTTGCATGGCATGGCCCAGGTGCCCACCGATGGCACGCACTGGAGTGAAACGATATGAAGCATGGACGATGGATGGGCGCGCTGCTCCTGGCCCTGGGGGCCTGGTGTGGTGGGGCCCAGGCCCTGACCGCCGAGCAGGCGCTGGCCATTTCAGTGGGCGAGACCGACGCCCGCATCGAGGCCCTGGGGCGCGCGCTGGCGCAACCCGATGAGCGCACCGCGGTGTTTTTGCAGGCCCTGGGCGAGGAGCAGGTCAAGCGGGTGGGCGATCGCGTGCTGCTGGTGCGCGACGGTCAGGCCCGCGACCCCGTCAGTGGCGAGGCCCTGCCCATGCCCGAGGCGCCCGAGGACGTGATCATCAACAACCGCTTGCGCGGCGAGATCGACGCCGCCTTGGCGGCGCTGCGCCTGTTTGCGCCCGATGTGCGCACGCGCCAGCAGGCCGCGCTGCAATTGCTCAAAGAGCCCGATGCCTCGCGCGCGGCGGTGCTGGACAAAGCGCTGGAGGCCGAGCGCGACGCCGCCGTGCGCACCTTGCTGACGCAGGCCCGCGCCGCGATTGCCCTGGGCAGCGAGCAGGCCGCCGAGCGCCTGCAGGCCGCGCGCACCCTGGGCGCCAGCGCCCAGCCCGAGGTGCAGCTGCTGCTCAATCAGCAACTGGCGCAAGAGCAGGACCCGGCGGTGCGCACCGTTTTGCGGCAGTCGCTCGATTCGGTGCAGCGCGCCCTGCAATGGGGCGATCGCTTGGGCATTGTGTTCACCGGCCTGAGCCTGGGCTCGATCCTCTTGCTGGTGGCCCTGGGCCTGGCGATCACCTATGGCCTGATGGGCGTGATCAACATGGCGCACGGCGAGCTGATGATGATTGGCGCCTATGCCACCTATGTGGTGCAGGGGCTGTTTCGCCAATTCTGGCCTGCTGGATTTGACGCCTACTTGCTGGTGGCGGTGCCGGTGGCCTTTGCCACCTCGGCCGCGGTGGGCGCGCTGATGGAGCGCACCGTGCTGCGCCACCTGTATGGGCGCCCGCTCGAGACCCTGCTGGCCACCTGGGGCCTGAGCCTGGTGCTGATGCAGGGCGTGCGCAGCTTGTTTGGCGCGCAGAACGTGGGCGTGGAAAACCCCGGCTGGATGAGCGGGGGCCTGTCGCTCTTGCCCAATCTGCAGCTGCCCTGGAACCGCCTCATCATCATTGGCTTTGCGGCCGTGGTGCTGCTGGGCATGGCGTTTTTGATTGCGCGCACGCGCCTGGGTTTGTTTGTGCGCGGCGTCACGCAAAACCGGCCCATGGCCGCCTGCATGGGCGTGCCCACCGCACGCGTGGACACCTGGGCGTTTGCGCTGGGGTCGGGCATTGCCGGCCTGGCCGGCTGCGCGCTCAGCCAGATCGGCAATGTGGGCCCCGACCTGGGGCAGGCCTACATCGTCGACGCCTTCATGGTGGTGGTGCTGGGCGGTGTGGGCCAGCTGGCCGGCACGGTCTGGGCCGCGCTGGGCCTTGGCCTGTTCAACAAATTCCTGGAAGGCTGGGTGGGCGCGGTGCTGGCCAAGATCGCGGTGCTGGTGTTCATCGTCATCTTCATCCAGAAGCGCCCGCAAGGTCTGTTTGCCATGAAGGGGCGTGAGGCATGAGCCACCCCCAGCACCTGACCACCGTGACCGTCCTGGCCTGCGGCCCCGCCGCGCCCCTGGCCTGGCCCCTTGATGGAGCAATCACCCAATGACCCCACCCCGCATCACCCTGCCGCCGCCCAAGCCCCTGCTCAGCCGCAAGGCCTGGACCGCCTTCCTCACCTGCCTGATCGTGGTGAGCGCGCTGGTGCCGGCACTCAACCTGCTGGTGCCCGCTGGCAGCGTCTTTCACATGAGCGATTACGCCGTTTCGCTCACCGCCAAGATCATGTGCTACGCCAGCTGCGCGCTGGCCATGGCCCTGATCTGTGGCTCCACCGGCATCCTGTCGCTGGGCCATGGCCTGTTCTTTGCGATGAGCGGCTATGTGATGGGCATGTACCTGATGCGCCAGATCGGGCGCGATGGCAACTACCAGAGCGATCTGCCCGACTTCATGGTCTTTCTGGACTGGAAGGAACTGCCCTGGCACTGGGCCCTGTCCGACAGCTTTGCCGCCACCGTGCTCCTGGTGCTGCTGGTGCCGGGCCTGGTGGCGCTGGTGTTTGGCTTTTTTGCCTTCCGCTCGCGCATCAAGGGCGTGTACTTCTCGATCATCACGCAGGCCATGACCTATGCGGCCATGCTGCTGTTCTTTCGCAACGAGACGGGCTTTGGCGGCAACAACGGCTTTACCGATTTCAAGCGCATCCTGGGCATGTCGATCAGCACGCCGGGCATGCGCATGACGCTGTTTGTCATCACCGGCCTGACCCTGCTGGGCTGCTTTTTGCTGGCGCGCGCGCTGGTGCAAAGCAAGTACGGCCGCGTGTTGCAGGCCATCCGCGACGCCGAGGGCCGCGTGATGTTCAGCGGCTACTCGCCTGTGCCCTACAAGCTCAGCATCTGGGTGATCTCGGCGGTGATGTGCGGCGTGGCCGGTGCCCTGTACGTGCCCCAGGTGGGCATCATCAACCCGGGCGAGATGAGCACCGCCGCCTCGATCGAAATCGCGGTGTGGGCGGCCGTGGGCGGACGTGGCACGCTGATCGGCCCGGTGCTCGGGGCCTTTTTGGTCAACGGGGCCAAGAGCTGGCTCACGGTGACCGCCCCCGAGTTCTGGTTGTATTTTCTGGGCGCGCTGTTCATAGCCGTGACCCTGTTCTTGCCCAAAGGCCTGGTGGGCCTGGTGGCCCGCATCAAAGCCATGGGAGGCCGCGCATGACCCCGGATCTGCTTCAACAAGGCGCCAGCCGCGTGCAGGCGCATCAGGCGCAGCAGCGCCAGGCCACCGAATCGGGCGGCCGCAACGCCGGCTATGGCCGCGTGCTGACCGACCGCAAGGCGCTGGACACCAGCCACGGCCGCATCCTCTACCTGGAAGATGTGAGCGTGAGCTTTGACGGCTTCAAGGCCATCAACGGCCTGAGCCTGGACATTGCGCCGGGCGAGCTGCGCTGCATCATCGGCCCCAATGGCGCGGGCAAGACGACGATGATGGACATCATCACCGGCAAGACGCGGCCCGACCAGGGCAAGGTGTTCTTTGGCAGCACCATCGACCTGCTGCGCCACAACGAACCGCAGATTGCCCAATTGGGCATTGGCCGCAAGTTCCAAAAGCCCACGGTGTTCGAGGCGCTCACGGTGCTCGAGAACCTGGAGCTGGCCTTGCACACCGACAAATCGGTGAGCGCCTCGATGCGCTTTCGGCTTGACTCGGCGCAGCAAGACCGCATCGCCGAGGTCTTGCACACCATCCACCTGGCGGACCAGTCGGTCAGCGTGGCGGGCACGCTCAGCCATGGCCAGAAGCAGTGGCTCGAGATCGGCATGCTGCTCATGCAAGAGCCCAAGCTGCTGCTGCTCGATGAGCCGGTGGCGGGCATGACCGACGACGAAACCGAGCGCACCGCCGAGCTGTTCCTGAGCCTCAAGGGCCGGCACTCGCTGATGGTGGTGGAGCACGACATGGGCTTTATCCGCCGCATCTCCGACATCGTCACCGTGCTGTGCGATGGCGCGGTGCTGGCGCAGGGCACGCTCGATCAGGTGCAAGCCGACGAGCGCGTCATCGAGGTCTATCTGGGCCGCTGAACACACAAGGATCAAGCCATGCTGGACGTCAAGCAAATCCAACAATACTACGGCGGCTCGCACATTCTGCGCGGGGTCGATGTGCAGGCCCACACCGGCAAGGTCACGGTGCTGCTGGGCCGCAACGGGGTGGGCAAGACCACCTTGCTCAAATCGCTCATGGGCCTGGTGCCCATCCGCAGCGGCCAGGTCACCCTGGACGGGCAGGACCTGAGCCGCGCCAAGCCCTATGAACGCGCCGCCGCTGGCATTGGCTATGTGCCGCAGGGCCGTGAGATCTTTGCGCGCCTGACGGTGGAGGAAAACCTGCGCATGGGCCTGGCCACGCGGCCGGCCAGCGAGCGCGTGCCCGAGGTGCTGTTCCAGCTCTTTCCGGTGCTGCGCCAGATGCTGCATCGGCGCGGCGGTGACCTCTCGGGCGGGCAACAGCAGCAACTGGCGATTGCGCGCGCACTGGCGGCGCGCCCGCGCCTCCTGATCCTGGACGAGCCGACCGAGGGCATCCAGCCCAACATCATCCAGGACATCGGCCGCGTGATCCGGCAATTGGCCGATGTGGGCCTGGAGGGCCAGCGCATGGCGATCTTGCTGTGCGAGCAGTATTACGACTTTGCGCAGGCCCTGGCCGACGACTACCTGGTGATGGACCGCGGCGAGGTGATCGCCCGCGGCCCCGGCCACGAAATGGCCGAGCGCAACATCCAGCAGTTGGTGGCGATCTAAACAGCGGCGGCCGCGCTGGCGCCCGGCCGCTTCACATCCGCCACAGGCGCGGCCAGGTGCCAGGGCGCTGCCAGAGGTGTTCGCGCCAGGCGGCCCACACCGGGCGCAGCAGGTCGAGCGCGGGCTCGATCACCGGGGACAGGGTGCGCAGCACCAGCACCTGCGGGTGCGGCTGCGTGGCACCGGCCTGCAGGCCCAGGGCAGGGTCCACCGCGTCCATGCGCGCGCGCGCCAGGCGCAGCGCCTCTTCGGCGCGCTCGCGCGCAATCGGGCGGCCGCTGGCAAACACCAAGGTGGCCAGCGCGCGCTGGCCCGCCATGGCCAGTGGGCTGTCCAGCCAACGCCGGTCGGCCGCGTCGATGCGGCCCCGTTCGAGCCACACGCCCTCGATTTCCAGGTGCTGGCGAAACACGCCCTGCTCAAAGGGTTGCTGTGCGTGCGGCAGACCCAGGGCGCACAGGTCCCAGGCCATCATCTCGGCGCTGGGGGCCAGGGCAAAGCGGGCGCGGTTGAGCGCGTCGCAGGCCGGGAAGGCAATCGTCTCAAGGGGCAGCCACTCCAGGCGCGCGCCGTCTTCGAGCACCGCGCGCACCTGCTGCGTGGCCAGCCCCGCCTCGGAGCGGTAAAAGCGTGTGGCCCCTGGGGTGGTCACCAGCGCGTGGCTGTTCGCCCCCACGGTGACCTGCATGTCGAGCGTGTCGCCCCCGACCAGCCCCCCGGGCGGGTGGACCAGCACGTTGTGGCACACCGTGTCGCCCTCGGGGTAGAGGCTTTGCAGGATGCGCAGCGGCCCGTCGTGCTGGTACCGCGCCACGCTGCGACCCGCCTCGCTGGCATAGTCCAGCGACAGGCGCGCATGCCAGCCCATGGGCTTACTCGTTTTGCGAGCCGCGGTGGGCCCAGGCGGTGGTGTGCTTCTCGACGTAGCTAAAGAGCTCGTACATCACCATGGCCATCGCGCCCACCACGACCAGGCCCGAGAAGGCCAGGCCCATCTGCATGGCCGAGCCGGCCGAGATCAGCAGGTAGCCAATGCCTTCGTTGGCGGCGGTCATCTCGGACACGGTGGTGCCCACAAAGGCCAGCGTGATGGCCACTTTGAGCGAGCCATAAAAGTAAGGCATGGAACGCGGCAGGCCGACTTTGACCAGCACGTCCCAGCGCTTGGCGCCCAGCACCCGCAGCACGTCCTCGAGCTCGGGCTCGAGCGTGGCCAGGCCGGTGGCGATGTTGACCATGATGGGGAAGAAGCTGATCAAGAAGGCCGTCAGGATGGCCGGGCCGATGCCAATGCCAAACCACACCACCAGGATCGGCACAAAGGCCGCCTTGGGCAGCGCATTGAAGGCCGTCATGAGCGGGTAGACCGCGGCATAGGCAATGCGCGAGCTGCCAATCACAAAGCCCAGCAGCACGCCCACCACAATGGCCAGGCCAAAACCGGCCATGGTGACCCAGAAGGTGCGCCAGGCGTGGCCGCCGATGACGGGGGCAAATTCAATGGTTTGCTGGGCGATGCGGCTGGGACTGGGGAAGACGAATTCCGAGACCGCAAACACGCGGCACAGGGCTTCCCAAATCAGCAGGGTCAGCGCCAGCAGGACCCAGGGCGACCAGCGTTCGAGTGTTCGTTTGTTCATGGCAATGGGCCCTTACTGGTTGATCACCGCGCCGCTCTTGCGGATGGCGCCGATGTGGCCGCGCAGCTCGTGCACGATGTCGGTAAATTGCGGGGTGTAGGTCACTTCCAGGTCGCGCGGGCGCGGCAGGTCGATGTGGCGCTTGACCACAAAGCGGCCCGGGCCCTTGCTCATCACGTACACGGTGTCGGCCAGGAACACCGATTCGCGCAGGTCGTGCGTGACCAGGATCACGTTGAAGCGTTGCGCGCTCCAGAGGTCGCGCAGCGTGCACCACAGCTCTTCGCGGGTGAAGGCGTCGAGCGCGCCAAAGGGCTCGTCGAGCAGGAGCATCTTGGGCTCGTGAATCAGCGCGCGGCAAATGCTGGCGCGCTGCTGCATGCCGCCCGAGAGCTGCCAGGGGTATTTGTCTTCGTAGCCGCCCAGGCCCACGGTCTGCAAGAGGCGACGCGCTCGCGCCATGTATTCCTCTTTTTTCTGCTTGAAGTTCGAGCGGTAGGGCTCGACGATCTCAAGGGGCAGCAGGACGTTGTCGATGGTGCTGCGCCAGGGCAGCAGCGAGGGCGCCTGAAAGGCCATGCCGCTGATCTTGAGCGGCCCGGTCACGGGCTGGCCGTCCACCAGGATCTTGCCGCGGCTGGGCATTTTCAGGCCGGTGGTGAGCTTCATGAAGGTTGACTTGCCGCAGCCCGAGGGGCCGACGATGGCAATGAACTCTCCCTGGCGCACCTGCAGGTTGATGTCTTCCACCGCAAAGTGGTTCTGGGCCAGCAACTCATCGTTGTAGGCCAGCCAGACGTTCTGGAAATCGACAAAGGCGTCTTGGGTCATGGTGTGGGGCGCTGTGGGCACCAAAAAAGCGCGGCACCAAGGCCGCAATCACAATGCGCGGACCCGCGCTCAGGCCCGCATCCAGGGCGGCGCATGAACGCAGCGGGCGTTCATGCGGTCCGCCAACTCAGATCACTTGCGCGGCAGGACGTCGAGGTCTTTGGCCGCGGGCAGGTAGCTGCCGTTCCACACGTCCTCAACCTTGACGCGCGTCTTGGTGCCGAAGGCGTCCGAGACCTGCGAGGCCATCAGCGCCAGGCGCCCACCGTTGACCTGGCCGAAGCCTTCCTTGCGCGCATCGGCGCTGTTGATCACGGTGTCGATGGCCAGCTTCAGGCGGCGGGTTTCGAGCTCGGAGTTGATGATGCCGTCGCGCGCCTTGACGGTCTCGATCGACTTGGCCGGATCGGCGATCACGTCCTTCACGCCCTTGGCAAAGGCGGTCAGGAAGGCCTTCACCGCGGCGGGGTTCTCTTTCAGGATTTTGGGCGAGGCAATGATGGCGTTGCCGTAGAGCTTGACGCCGTAGTCGGGGTACTGCAGGACCACCACGTCATCGGCCTTGACGCCACGCGCTTCAATGTTCAGCAGCGAGGTGAAGGTGAAGCCGGTGATGGCGTCCACATCGCCGCGCACCAGCATGGTCTCGCGCAGCGGCGGGTCCATGGCGGTCCAGTTGACGTTGCCAATGTTGTTGGCCTTGGCAAAGATCGGGAAGGCACGGCGGCCGGCGTCAAACACCGGGGCGCCCAGCTTCTTGCCGGCCAGGTCGGCGGGGGTCTTGATGCCCGACTTCTTGAGCGCCATGACCGACGCCGGGGTGTTGTTGTAGACCATCATGATGGCCACCGGCTTGTTGGGCGCGTCGGGGTTGTTGGCATGGAACTCCATGAGCGCGGCCAGATCGGCAAAGCCCAGGTCGTAGGTGCCCGAGGCGACGCGGGTGACAGCGCCGCCCGAGCCGTTGCCCGCGTCCACGGTCACATCCAGCTTGGCATCCTTGAAATAACCCTTGGCCACCGGCACCAGAAAAAGGGCCGCAGGGCCTTCAAAGCGCCAGTCGAGTTGGAATTTGATGGGGGTGGTTTGCGCCACGGCGGCACCAACGCTGGCCAGGGCGGCCAGGGCCACCGTGCTCTGGATAAAAAGTCGCTTGTTCATGGGATGGGCTCCTAGGGGGTCAATATGCCGACAGCCGGCAGACACAGGTCTGCTAGCAAGATCAATACCCATTATCTTGCATACACATGCGTTCACGTCCTCGGGCGACTCCCTAGTTGGGTGCAAAAAAATGGCGCACCGGACAAGGGTGCGCCATTTTGGTGCGCCACGCCCCAGGCGCAGGCGCGCGCAGGGCCGCGGGCGGCTTAGACGCGGGCGCGGGCCGCGGCCACCGCCGTCATGTTGAGCACCCGGCGCACCGTGGCCGCCGGGGTCAGGATGTGCGCATTGCGCGCCGTGCCCATCAGGATGGGGCCCACGGTCACGCCACCGCTGGTGGTGGTCTTGAGCACGTTGTAGAGGATGTTGGCCGCATCCAGATTGGGGCAGACCAGCAGGTTGGCCGAGCCGGTCAGCGAGCTGTCCTCAAGGTAAGCGTCGCGGATCTCGGGTTGCAAGGCGGCGTCGCCGTGCAACTCGCCATCGCACTCGATGTCGGGGTGTTGCGCCACGAACAGATCGCGCGCCAGACGCATCTTGCGTGCCGAGGCGCGCTTGGACGAGCCGTAGCTCGAGTGCGACAAAAAGGCCACCTTGGGCACGATGCCAAAGCGCTCGATCTCGCGCACCGCCATCCCCGCGATCTCGGCCAGTTGCTCGGCCGAGGGGTCTTCGTTGACATAGGTGTCGGTGATGAAGATCGGGCCCAGGTTGCTCATCAAGGCGTTGAGCGCGGCGTAGTTGCTGACCCCGGCCTGGCGGCCGAGGATGCTGTCGATGCGCTCGAGATGCGTCATGTAGCTGCCGGCCAGGCCGCAGATCATGGCGTCGGCGTCGCCCAGCGCCACCATCAGCGAGCCGATGATGGTGTTGGAGCGGCGCACCGCGGCCTTGGCCACGGCGGGCGAGGCCCCGTTGCGCTTCATCAGCGCGTGGTAGTGCTCCCAGTACTGGCGGAAACGCGGATCGTCCTCGGGGTTGACGTTGGTCACGTCCTCGCCCAGGCGCAGGCGCAGGCCGGCCTTCTGGATGCGCGCCGCGATCACCCCGGGGCGACCGATCAGGATCGGGTGGGCCAGCTTCTCGTCAATGGCCATCTGGGCGGCCCGCAGCACGCGCTCGTCCTCGCCGTCGGCGTAGGCCACGCGCTGCAGGTCACCGCGCGCCCGCGCCGCATTGAACACCGGACGCATCAGCAGGCCGGTCTGGGTCACAAAGGTCTGCAGGTGTTGGCGGTACGCGTCCAGATCGGCCAGGGGGCGGGTGGCCACGCCCGAATCGGCCGCGGCCTTGGCCACCGCCGGTGCGATGCGCAGGATCAGGCGGGTGTCAAAAGGCTTGGGGATCAGGTAGTCGGGGCCGAACACCAGGTCCTGGCCGGCGTAGGCGTTGGCCACTTCCTCGCTGATGTCGGCCTTGGCCAGGTCGGCGATCTGGCGCACACAGGCCAGCTTCATCTCTTCGGTGATCTTGGTCGCGCCGCAGTCCAGTGCGCCCCGGAAGATGTAGGGGAAGCACAGCACGTTGTTGACCTGGTTGGGGTAGTCCGAGCGGCCGGTGGCGATGATGCAGTCCGGCCGCGCGGCCTTGGCCACCTCGGGTCGGATTTCGGGCTCGGGGTTGGCCAGGGCCAGGATGATGGGGCGGTCGGCCATGCTTTTGACCATGGCCGCGGTCATCACGCCAGGGGCCGAGCAGCCCAGGAACACATCGGCCCCATCGACCGCGTCGGCCAGGGTGCGCGCATCGGTGTCTTGCGCATAGCGGGCCTTGGACTCGTCGTAGCCCCCGGGGCGGCCCTGGTAGATCACGCCCTTGGAGTCGCACACAAAAATGTTGCGCGGGTCCACGCCCAGGCCCACAAACACGTCCAGGCAGGCGATGGCGGCCGCGCCGGCGCCCGAGACCGCCACCTTGACCTTGCCAATGTCCTTGCCCACCAGCTCCAGGCCGTTGACCAGGGCCGCGGCCGAGATGATGGCGGTGCCGTGCTGGTCGTCGTGGAAGACCGGAATGTTCATGCGCTCGCGCAGCTTGCGCTCGATGTAGAAGCACTCGGGCGCCTTGATGTCCTCGAGGTTGATGCCGCCCAGCGTGGGCTCCATGGCGGCAATGATGTCGACCAGCTTGTCGGGATCGCGCTCGGCCAGCTCGATATCGAACACGTCGATGCCGGCAAATTTCTTGAACAGACAGCCCTTGCCCTCCATCACCGGCTTGCCCGCCAGCGGGCCGATGTCGCCCAGGCCCAGCACCGCCGTGCCGTTGGTGATCACCGCCACCAGGTTCCCGCGCGAGGTGTAGTCAAAGGCCTTGGACGGGTCGGCCTGGATATCCAGGCAGGGATAGGCCACGCCCGGCGAGTAGGCCAGCGACAGGTCGCGCTGGTTGGACAGCGGCTTGGTCGGCGTGATCGAAATCTTGCCGCGCGTGGGCAGGCGGTGGTAGTCGCGTGCGGCATCGCGCAGGGCTTGTTCGGCGGGGGTCAGGTCGGACATGGGCTGGTCTCGCTAGCGTTGGGCGCCGCCGCCACAGGGGCCAGGCGCAATGGGGACAAGTTCAGAGGGTAACCGATTCATTCGTGACCAAAAAGCAAAACAGCCTCCTGGGCCGGGGCACAGGAGGCTGCGTCAGCGGGAGCTGGCTCAGTGGGCGTCGGCCTGCTTGGCCGCTTCAATGGCCTCGCGGTTGTCGCCCTTGGCGCCATTGAAGAACAGGTTCAGGGCCACGGCGCTGATGGAGGCCAGCAGAATGCCCGACTCGATCAGCGGGTGCAGGCCATGCGGCATCCACTGCTTGAAGTTGGGGGCGATCAGCGGGATCATGCCGATGCCGATCGAGATGGCCACGATCAGGGCGTTGAAGCGGTTGTTCTTGAAGTCCACGCCGCCCAGGATGCGGATCCCGGTGGCGGCCACCATGCCGAACATCACCAGACCGGCACCGCCCAGCACCACGGTGGGCAGGGACTCGACCAGGGCCGCCATCTTGGGCAGCAGGCCCAGGGCGATCAGGATCAGGCCACCGGCCACGCAGACAAAGCGGCTCTTGACGCCGGTCACCGCCACCAGGCCCACGTTCTGCGAGAAGCTGGTGTAGGGGAAGGTGTTGAAGATGCCGCCGATCAGGGTGCCCAGACCGTCGGTGCGCAGACCGGCCGAGAGGGCCTTCTGATCCACCTTGCGGTCGGTCATTTCGCCCAGCGCCAGGAACATGCCGGTGGACTCGATCATCACCACGATCATGACCAGGGTCATGGTCAGGATCAGCACCGGCTCAAACACCGGGACGCCAAAGTGGAAGGGGGTGATCACGTCAAACCAGGCGGCCTTGCCGACCTTCTCGAAGGTCATCAGGCCCATGGCGGTGGCGACCACGCCGCCGATCACGATGCCCAGCAGCACCGAGATATTGGCCACAAAGCCCTTGGCAAAGCGCGAGATCAGCAGGATCGAGACCAGCACCAGGGCGGCAATGCCCACGCCGCCGAGCTCGGCGTACTTGGGGTTGGCCATCTTGGGCAGCAGGGCCAGGCCTTGCGGCACCGGCGGCACGCTGGCGCCCGGGGCGGCAGCAGCAGCGGTGGCGGCATCGAGCCACTGCTTGTGCGCCGGATCCACAATCGACGGGGCCGTCGGGCCGACCGGGTTGCCAAAGATCCAGTTGATGCCAATGCGCATCAGGCTGATACCGATCACCGCGATGATGGTGCCGGTGACCACGGGCGGGAAAAAGCGCAGCATGCGACTGACCAGGGGCGCGATCACGATCGAGATCAAACCCGCGCCAATGATGGAGCCAAAGATGATTTGTGCCCCACCCGCACCCGGGTTGGCGTTGGCCATGGCCACCATGGGGGCGACGGCCGCAAAGGTCACGCCCATCATCACCGGCAGGCGGATGCCGAACCACTGGGTGGCGCCCAGCGACTGGATCAGGGTGACCAGACCGCAGCAGAACAGGTCCGCCGAGATCAGAAAGGCCACGTCTTCGGGGCTGAGCTTGAGGGCCCGGCCGATGATGAGCGGCACAGCGACCGCGCCGGCATACATCACCAGCACATGCTGCAGGCCCAATGCCGCGAGCTTGCCCGAGGGCAGTCGCTCGTCGACGGGATGAACGGCGGTTGTCATGAGATGTCTCCTGTCAAGGTGGATCGGAATGGAGTGCATACAGGTGTACGCGACTTTGTGTGAGAAAGTGTATACAGTTTGGCATGCGTCGAAACTATGGATAACCCTAGGTGCTGGCGGGCATCAAAAAAAGGGGGGGCGGGCGCGTGCCGCGCCGTCTCAAAGCTCTTCGATGCGCCGGGGCGGGAAGCTGTCCCAGGCCTGGCAGCCCGGGCAATGCCAGAAATAGTCGCGCGTCTCAAAGCCGCAGGCGGCGCAGCGGTAGCGCGCCAGCGGGCGGCAGGCTTGCTCCAGCGCGCGCTCGACCGAGCCGGGCAGGGCGGTGGTTTGCGGCTGCGTGGCCAGCCAGCGCTGGGTGGCCAGCAGCGAGGGGCTGCGCTCCAGGTGCGCCAGCAATTGCTGCTCGCTTGGCGCCAGGCGCTGCAGGGCATCGAGCAGGTCGATGCAGGGTTGGCTGGCCTGCAGGGGCTGCAGCAGCGCCAGGGCCTGCGCCTGGCGGCCGCTGGCCAGCGCGGCCTCGGCCAGCGCCGATGCGGCCAGCGGCAAGGCGGGCGAGGGCGGATCGAACAGCGCGCTCAGCGTGTCAAAGGCCTGCGCGGGCTGCTGCTGCGCCAGCTGGATCTGGCCCAACAAAAGGCGCGCACGCGAGGACTCGGGCAGGGTGTTGAGCGTGTCTTGCAGCAGGGCCTGGGCGCCGGCCACATCGCCTTGCTGCATGCGCTCGCGCGCCTGCTCGCAGCGGTAATGCGCGCGGCGTGGGGCAAACGAGGCCTCGCCCGACTGCTCCAGCAGTTGCGCCACCTCGGCCGCATGCGCCCAGTCGCGCGAGCGCTCGTAAATGGCCAGCCGGGCCAGCCGGGCCTGGCCTGCAAAGCGCGTGCCCTCCAGCCGGGTGAGGGCGTCTTCGGCGCGATCAAGCAGACCGGCCTTGAGGTAGTCCATGGCCAGCGCATGCTGGGCACGCTCGCGGTCGGCCTGGCTCAGGTCCGCGCGCGAGAGCAGGTGCTGGTGCACCCGCACCGCCCGGTCGTAGTCACCCCGGCGGCGAAACAGATTGCCCAGGGCAAAGTGCAGCTCCGAGGTGTCGGGGTCGTTTTGCACCGCCTCAATGAAGGCGTCGATGGCCTGGTCCTGCTGCTCGTTGAGCAGGTGGTTCAGGCCCCGGAAATAGGCGCGCGGGGCCTCGCGGTGCGCCATGCGCCACTGGCGCAGGTCCAGGCGCGAAGCGACCCAACCCAGCACAAAGGCCAGCGGCAGACCGATCAACAGCCAGCTAGGGTCAAGCGCCATGGGTGCGATCGTCCAGTGGGGTGAGGGTGGAGGCGGGCAGGCCGGCGGGCATGGCCACCGGGCCAGCAGCGGCCGGGGCGGCTGGGGTGTCGGGG
>JACCDI011091199.1_pt1 | contig 16532 bp, 18 predicted proteins | sample 7442791 | NCBI WGS metagenome assembly JACCDI01 (sample SAMN15323434, study PRJNA562643) | freshwater metagenome | isolation source: river surface water | place: USA:Blue River Watershed | collected 2017-08-15 | reverse complement strand
GAATTAAAAAAAATAGGATTTAAAAGAGAAAAAGGTAAAAATAATTTGGCTTTTGTAGACATTTGGGTTGGGGAAAATGAGTTTATTAAACTAGTGGTTGAAATGACCGAAAACAATTGGGGGTTTTATGGTTTAGAAGTTGATGGTGTTTTGGGAACTACATTTGTTAAGGAAAATTTTAAAAAATTTTCCAAAGATGAAATTTTAAAAGTTGTTCAAAATCGTAAATAATTAAGTAAATGTATTCTTTAACCATACAAGATCAAATATCTTTGGATAATGGCAAATTTAATATTACAGAATCCTGGTTTACCATTTCATTTTTTATAATATTTCCTATTTGTGTTATCATTTTATATTTTATTTTAAAAACAAAATACGCTAAAGATTTAAACTAAATATTGTGCTCAAAAAATATTACAAAAAAATAATTTTTACACTTTTTGTAATGCTTACATTAATTGTTTGCATAGATTTTTGGGTGAGTAAAGATGTAGAAAATCAATTGTATAATGATATCCAATCTATGCCTTACAACCGTGTAGGCTTATTATTGGGAACCAGCAAATTTGCAAAAGGAGGAAAACAAAATTTATTTTATAAATACCGCATAAATGCTGCTGTTGCTTTATTTAAAGCAGGAAAAATAGATTTTATATTGGTAAGTGGCGACAATAGCGATGAAACATATAATGAACCCAAACAAATGCGTAAAGATTTAATAAAACAAGGTGTCCCTTCCAATAAAATAGTTTTGGATTATGCGGGTTTTCGCACTTTAGACTCTGTTGTACGATGCAAAAAAGTGTTTGGAGTAAACGAGGTTACTATTATATCTCAACAATTTCATAACGAAAGGGCATTGTTTTTAGCCAACCGAAGAAATATTAATGCCATTGCATTTAATGCGCATAAAGTTCCTTTCAACTATGCTAAAACTGTATTTTTTAGAGAGAAATTTGCAAGAATTAAACTATTATGGGATGTTTTAACCAATAAACAACCTAAGTTTTTGGGCGAAAAAATCATTATTAAATAATATTTTGTTTTTTTAAACAAAAATTGTAAGTTTACCTTATATAAAATTTAAAAATTATGGGATTTTTTGCAGATTTTAAAAAATCGTTACTTAAAGGAGATGTAATTAGTTTGGCTACTGCTGTTGTAATTGGCGGCGCATTTGGTAAAATTGTAAACTCCGTAGTGAGTGATGTAATTATGCCTATTGTGGGATTATTAACAGGTGGTGTGGATTTTACTCAAAAATATATCACCTTAGATGGTGGTAAATATGCTAATTTAGCTAAAGCTCATGAAGCTGGTGCAGCAGTAATAACTTATGGAAATTTATTACAAGCTATCATAAATTTTGTGATTATTTCATTTTTCATTTTTGTTGTTTTACGCGCTGCCGAAAGATTTAAAAAGAAGGAAGAAACAGATGCTCCAACTCCACCAGTTCCTGCACAAGAACAATTGTTAACCGAAATTAGAGATTTATTAAAAAATAAATAGACTTTTTATTTTATCGATTTTAGATCTTAAACCTTAAGCTTTTTTTAACTAAATAAATGGTTAAACCTATTACGGTTACGGTACTTACGGGCATTAAAATACTGGCGGTTAAGGGGGTTAGTTGTAAGTTAAATGCTAGGTAAACGCCTAGGGAATTGTATAGGAATGAAAATCCAAAACAAATATTACGAATGATATTTGTTTTTTTAATTCCTTCAATCATTTCGGGTACATTTTGTAAGGAAGTTCCTAGTATAATTCCTTCGCATGTTGGGAAACACGCACCATTTTGTTCCACAACCGCCAAGCCCACATCTGCACTTTGTAAGGCTAGGGAATCGTTAATTCCATCGCCAATCATATCTGTTGTAGCTTTGTTTTTTAACTCATCCACTCTGTTTTTTTTGTCGCTGGGATTTTGATTGCTAAAAATATTTTCGGGTTTAATCCATTGTTGATACTTGGTTTTATTTAAGTTAGGATCGCCTGATAATAAATAAGTTTGATTGTGCTTGCCAAGCGCTATTAAAATTTCGTTTAATTGATGACGATCCTCTAAAGCAATATAAAAACAACCCAATAGCTCGTTATTAAGTTGTGCCCAAATTTCTATTTTCCCTTCTTGATTGTTGTTGGATGGTAAATTTAAATAACTTAGTTTACCAATTTTGATAGTTCCCAGTGCGCATTGTGCCGTCATTCCTTGCGCATCTAATTCCTCAAAAAAGTTTAATTCAACTTCTTTTTTATAAGCAGCTAAATTTTGCAATAAAATGGCTGCTAAAGGATGATTGGCTTGTTTGGCTATGGCATAAATATAAGGAAAAACTTGCTCGATATTTAATCTTAAACTATCCTCTGATACAAAATTACATTGGTATTCTTTAGCAGTTAAAGTTCCAGTTTTGTCCAAAACAATATTTTGCACATTTTTCATTTTCTCCACTACTTTAGCCGATTTTAAAAATATGCCATGTTTGGCAACTCGGCGTATAATTGTTCCCCAAATGGTAGGTTGTACCAAAGCCAAGGCACACGGACAAGCCACTATCCAAACCGAAGTGGTGGCGATAAATGCATTTTGAAAACCTGAAATATTATAATGATATCCAAAGGCAATAATTCCTAAACTAACTACAATAATGGTAAAAGCTACAATTAATTTATCCGATATTTCTTTATCGCTAGAGTTATTTTGCCATAAGCTAAATAAATTGCTGCGTTGTGTGTTGTTAACGGCAATTTCTATATCATTCCCCACCACTTTGCCGCCACAAAAAATGCTTTCGTTTTTAAGTTTTTCTTCGGGTAAAACTTCACCTGTAATAAACGAATAATCAATTAAGGCATTGTTGCTTAAAATAGCGCCATCAAAAGGAATGATTTCATTTTTGCGTACTTTTATCGTATCGCCAATTTTAATTGCATCTAATGGCGTAATAGTAAAATCTTTATCGGTTTTTTTAAGGATAGCCAAGGGTAAATAATCTTGTGCGTTACGCTCGAAGGATAATTCATCAAAAACTTTACTCTGAAACCATTTCCCTAGTAATAAAAAGAAAATCAATCCTGTAAAACTATCTAAATATCCAGGTTCGTTTAGTATAAAAATATCGTATAAACTCCTAGTAAATAAAGCAATAATCCCTAAAACAATCGGGAAATCGATTGATAATCTTTTGGATTTAAAACCTAAATACACATTTTTATAAAATATACTAGCGCAGTAAAAAAGTACAGGTAGTGATAAAATAATACTTAAGTAGGCAAAAAAATCTTTGAGTTGTAAATCGGTAAATTCCGATACATAATCGGGGAAACTCAACAACATCACATTTCCAAAACAAAATCCCGCTACACCAATTTTAATTAGTAAACTTTTGTCCTTTTTTTTTGTTTCGCCCCTGTAAAACTGTGGAGGATAGCCAATTTTTTGTAACAATTGAGCAACATCAAATAAAGATGTTTTATGATAATCGTAGCGTATAGTAACGCGTTTTTTTAAAAACTGAATTTCCGAATGGATGATATTTGGGTTTAATTGATTTAACCGCTCCAATAACCAAACACAGCTAGCGCAATGTATATCTGGCAAAACAAAAGATACAATGGCATAGTCGTTATTTTTATAGGATAATAAACTATCTGCAATTTTTTCGTCGAGTAAACTATCTAAATACGAAGTTCCAACTTTGGTACCAACGGCTTCAGTAGCATTATTTACTTGATAAAACTCATCTAATCCGGCATTATTGATAATTTGATACACTCCTTTACAACCCTCGCAACAAAAGCTTTTATCCTTGTAAAGAATTTCGTTTACAATTTCATCTCCGCAATGAAAACATAGTTTATCTTTGTTCATGTGCCAAAATTATTTAATAGATTTGGTAAATTAAAGTTCAAAAATCATTTTAAAATATGATAAAAATCATGTTGAAAATTTAGAATGATTTAGGATATTTGAATCATGGAATCAAAAAAGTCATTTATTATACCTCAATGTGCTCAATGTAGCAGCCAAAAATTATCTGTTTTTGCCTGTTTACCAGGGGACGAATTAGCTGAAATGAGTTCAGCAAAAAGTTGTAATTATTATCGTAAGGGTCAAACTATTTTTTTCGAAGGCAACAATAGTCACGGAATTTATTGTGTGCACAAAGGAAAAATTAAAATGCATAAATTAGGAATAGACGGAAAAGAACAAATTATCCGTTTTGCAAAAGATGGCGATATTATTGGTTACAGAGCATTGTTGAGTGGCGAAGGCTATTCCTTATCGGCTACTGTTTTGGAAGATTCAAGTGTGTGTTATATACCCAAAGACACCATTGTGAATTTAATTATTCAGGATGCTAAATTTGCATTAAAAGTAATGGAATTAGCTTGTAAGGAAATAGGGAAAGCAACAGATACAATTACTAAGTTAGCACAAAAGCCTGTTCGCGAACGTTTGGCAGAAGTACTTTTGATTTTAAAACAAACCTTTGGTGAAAAAGCGGATGGTACGATAGATATTACCTTAACTCGCGAAGAAATTGCAAGTTTAGTTGGAACAGCAACCGAATCCTGTATTAGGATTTTATCCGAATTTAAACGCGATGGTTTAATACAGTTGGACGGAAAAAAAATACAGATTTTAAATGCAAAACAATTAATGAAAGAAGGTAATTTGTACGAATAATGATTGAAGAAAAGTTGTTTTTGGATGCTAAAAAATGTGCTTTAAATAGTATTCCTTCTTTGTTTCAAAAATCTTTTCAAGCTGCCAGTTTTTCCCAATTATCTTCGCAAAATATTTTAGCTAAGGAAAAAAAAATATTTTTATTACTAAGTGGTTTTTTGATAGAGGAGGATAAACATAAAAACTGTATTCGTTTTATGCAAAATGGAGATTTATTGTTTGTAGAGCAAATTTTATCCAATACCTTATCCGTTAATAATTATGCAGCATTAACCGATTGTGTTTTTTTACAAGTAGATTTAGAACAAATACAAACCGAGGTAAAATCTAACCCCTTGTACCACCTAGATATATTAAATGTAGTTACTAAATCCTTACAAGTAGTAGATGAGTTATCCGTAAATAAAATAACTTTACCTTTAAAATATCAACTAGTTAAACTTATCCAGTTGTTACATAAACAAATCACTTTTCACAATTACCCTATCATCCCAGTGGGTAAAAATTTAATTCAAAATTACTTAAGTTGTTCCTCCTCTAATTTAAACCGATTGCTGACAGAGTTAGAAGAACAAAAAATGATACAATTTGTAGGTAAAGGTTTTTGTGTTAAAAACAATAAGTTGTTAGATAAGTTGTTGGTATAAAATTATAATACCAATTTTTTTTAATTAAAAGCAAACGCATTTAATATACAAAATTCATTTTTCAAAAATTTCATAATTTAAATGCGTTTTAATTTTTCAATGCAAATTTCAATTAAAAAATATTTACTCTAATTCGCATTTTACATTTTTAATTTCTGGATTTTCTTTTAAACTATTTCCATAGTTTGTACAAGTGGATTCTGCATCCGATTTTTTTTGATCTTTAATCTCAAAATCTTCATGTAAGTGATCAGTATGATCTCCATGATCTTCTTCATAATGACATTCACAAGTGTGACTTTTTGTACAAGATACATTGCTAAAACCTACAATAGCAATTGCGATAATTAAAAAACTTAATTTTTTCATGAAATAATAAATTGATTTATAAATGCAACATTGTTGCAAATATAGAAATCAATTTTATAAAACTATACTTTGTTATGATTTTTTTTAAAATTTCCAAAGAAGTTTTAATGCTTCAAATAAAGAAAAATTAATATTTTAAAAATATTCCAGTATCAAATATTGTCCAAACGCAAGCTTTTAATTTGCTGTTTTTAAGCGAGTTATTAGCCCAAGTATTGCAAGTTTTAAAAAAGTTATAACTTCCTTTTCCTTCGTAAAAAGCATCGGTAGAGTTGTAAACGGCATTAGTTGGTATATGTATAGGTGTTTGATTGGCATTTAAACTAAAACCATTTTTTAAATTGGCAACAAGTAATTTATATTGCTCCATGCTAATTTTAATCTCTTTACACCTTTCGTTTAATTTCATGTTTTTATAAAAAGTAGTATGCATAGCGCTGGTGCTTAACCCAAAAGCAGCTTTAAAAGCTACAGAGAATTTTAAATCTTTCCATTCGGGCGTTTCCAAATAAAATCCTTTATCGCCCCAACCAAAAGACAAGTATTTATAATTGGTATCTTGTGCTATTACATTAGGATGTGTAATCCATTCGCGCCAATTTATTTCTTGCGTTTCAACTGGCACAACAATATCGGTATGTACCCCATTGGTTAAAATATATATCGATAAATCTGCTTGGGTTACCTCTTTTTCGTTTACAGCGATTCTAGATAAAACAAAAGCCGCTATAAAGTAAAGTATGAAAAATGTGGATATGTATAACAAACAAATTTTGAAGTACTTAAGTGTTTTTTTAAGCATACACAATACCTTTTAATTGTTATAAGTAGTTTGTTTAAAATTAATTTCTCACTTCTTAGCAAAATTAATAATTAATAATCAAAGTGGTTTAGTTTTAATTATATTGAACTTATTCATGCTATAATAAACTATCCGTTTAAACTAGATATATCTAAAAATAACTTATTTTTGAAAATATAATTTATAACTAATTCGAACTTCTAATGAAAAATATAAATAAGTTAAGTTTACAAAATACTTACAGATTATTTGAATCAGGAGATATCAATCAGATAGAAATTGGTACTACAAAAGGGCTTCAAAAAATACATTTATATCTGTTTAACGATTTATATGATTTTGCTGGAAAAATTAGAAATGTAAATATTTCAAAAGGAGGTTTTAGATTTGCAAATTCGCTTTATTTAAATGAAATTTTAGTTAAAATTGAGCAAATGCCAGAAGAAAATTTTGAAATAATTATTGCTAAATATGTAGAAATGAACATTGCACATCCTTTTTTAGAAGGCAACGGGAGATCCATGCGAATTTGGTTGGATATGATTTTAAAAGCAAGAATTAAAAAAGTTGTAAATTGGCAATTCGTGGACAAAACTATGTATTTACAAGCAATGGAAAGGAGTCCGATTAATGATCTCGAATTAAGAACTTTATTATTTTCTAATTTAACTTCTGAAATTGATGATAGAGATATAATATTTAAAGGAATTGAGCAATCTTATTATTATGAAGGTTATAAAAAAGAAGAAGATTAATTTAGATTAAAATGTTCAAATCAAAACTTAATCATTTCTACCAATATTGCATACTCATTTTTAATAGTGCAGCGTTGGAAATGTTTACTAAACAATCGTTGTAATTGGGTGCGCCTTTGATAGATGGTTTTAAGTTGTTAGAAAACCCATAACCCTCTTTAGGTAATCCTACAAAATTGTAATCCATTTTATCGTTTTTGTTGCTATCGTCCAATAAAGTAAAGGTGTATTTCCCTGGTTGTAAATCTTTTATTACACATTTTAATTTTCCGTTTTGCATATTTTTTTTGTCAAATCGGTAAAAATATTTTGGATTATCGGTGTATTCTTTTTCTGAGGTGTAAGCCGATATAATTACTTGTCCGGTAGTAGTTTTAATATTATCAATTTCAACTGTAATAACCGATTTATCTGTATCAGGAGTAAAACTTAATAAAACTAAACTAATTAAGCTTAAGTATATGGTTTTCATGTAAGTATAAGTATTTAATTGTTAATCAATTCTTTCAAAATTCAAAAATAATAGAAGTAATTGTTAATCAAATACAAAAAATTATAAGAAACCTTTTCTCTTCATAATCGTTTCCGTTAATCTTAAATCGGCTTCCGATTTAAAAATTTCGAAAGGCAAGTAAATAAACTGTGCTTTGCTTAAGCTTAATAAATAAGCATCTTTCAATTTGTACACATTTTTAATATTTTTCCATTCTAAAGGCATACCATGTTTAGCATCCACCATTAGTAAAACTTGTTTGCCATCAATTTGGTAACTCATTTTGTAAAAAAACATTTTACCAGCTTCGTGTTGCGTAAAACCAGCAAACTGAATCCACCAAAAAATCAAATACAATAAAGGAACGGTAAGCGCAAAACTAAACCACCACCAAAAACCAGGTAAAATAAAACCTAAAATCAAAATTAACAAGGGAATTCCAGCCCATTTCCAATCTTTTCTAATTAAAGCTTTTGTAGCAATACCAACGTATTTGGAGCTTTGTAATTGATATTTTTTTGTTGTAACCTTCATAATCGTATATTTTTGGTGATGAAAATTTTATAAATAAGTTTATTTTTTAAATAATTTGATAGTACAAAACTACTTCAATTTAAAAAGCGCAAATATACAATATAAGCATCTTAAAATAAGTTTGTTTTAAAAATTTAATTAAAAAAATGCCTAAATATTATTATTAAGCTTTAAACAATTTGTACATTTACATTTTGATAAAAAATAAACGGTTTAGAAGATAAAGTATGGGAAATTACAACATTAAAATTGAGCAAGTAAAAGAATCCAGAATTTCCAAAGTTGATTTAAGTGCAGTAGCTTTTGGTAAGGAATTTTCGGATCACATGTTTGTGATGGATTATGAGGACGGTGCATGGAAAAATCCTGCGATTGTTCCTTTTCAAAATATTTCTGTAAACCCTGCTTTTTTAGTTTTACACTACGGTCAGGCTATTTTTGAAGGTATGAAAGCGCATAAAGCGGCTAATGGTGATGCATTATTGTTTCGTCCGGATGAAAATTTTAAACGTTTAAACCAATCTGCTAAAAGGTTATGTATTCCTCAAATGGATGAAAATTTGTTGTTGGAAGGTTTAAAAAAATTAGTAGAATTAGATAACAATTGGATTCCAAATATACCAGGAGCATCCATGTATATTCGTCCGTTTGTTTTTGCAACAGACGAGTTTATTGGAGTTCGTCCATCTAGCAATTACAAGTTAATTATTTTTACTTGTCCGGTTAATAGCTATTACGATAAAGCTGTAAGTGTTAAAATTGAAACAAAATATGCTCGTGCAAGCGAAGGTGGAACGGGGAGTGCAAAAGCTGCGGGAAATTATGCAGCATCATTATATCCTACAAAATTAGCAAATGAAGAAGGATATGATCAGTTGATTTGGACAGATGCTAAAGAACATAAGTTTATTGAAGAAAGTGGAACCATGAATTTAATGGTTGTGATAGATGATGTAATTGTAACACCTCCAGCAGGAGATACTATTTTGGGTGGTATTACACGTAAAAGTATTATACAAATTGCTAAAGATTTAGGCTACAAAGTAGAGGAGAGGTTGTTAGAGGTGAGTGAAGTTATTGCAGCGCACCAAGCTGGTAAATTATCCGATATGTTTGGAACAGGAACTGCTGTAACAATTACACATATTGCTAAATTTGGTTTAGATGGTACAAATTACGAATTACCTCCTGCTAATGAGCGTAAAATTTCCAATCATATTAAATCTGTTTTGGAAAAAATTAAAAGAGGAGACGAAAAAGATTTACACAATTGGGTAGTAACGGTTCCTAAAAAATAAAAAATGTAATTCAATAAAAAAAGCTACAGATTTTCTGTAGCTTTTTTTTATTATACTGATATATATAGCCAAATAATCTTTGAAATAAGTTTTTAGATAAAGGTATAATCAATAAATGTAAATGGTATTATTCGCATTTCCAGCCATTGCCTTCTACATAATTTTTTTCGGCAAATTCTAGTTTTTCTCCGCATTTTTCTTCAGTTCCACCATTTTCGTAATTTTTGTATAAAGTACAATCTTTACATCTTTTACACGAAATTGAAAAAACAAAAACAAAACAAATTAATAAGTACTTGATCATAGCTTTAAATTTAAGAGTAAAAGTAAGTAAATTTTAAAAATTAATTCGTATTCCCGGACCAATTAAATAAAATAATTTAGATTGATTTAAAAAATAGCCAAATCCCATGTATAAGGGAAAGGATAATTTACGCGTATTTTTTAAAGGATAAACAGAGCCTAAAACCAAAATACCTAAATCTCTATCTTGTATATTAGGACTAAAATTAAAGGCATTTAGTGCGATAAATCCTGCTCCAATTTTGTAGGGTTTTTCTACCCTAATTTTTTGCGCATCGTAAAATGTAAATTGCGCAATCATTGCCAAGGAAATACCTCCTAAACTAGGAAATCCTTCTTCGCCAATTTTTTTAATAATTAAACCCGCAGGAAAGGATACCTCTACATCAAAAGTTACTAGTTTTTGTAATACAATAAACACCTTTTGTTCGTACCCTTCACCATCGTATTTATTTTTTTTGTGTTTTACAATAATTTCAATCTTACTCCAATCCTCTAAACCAAAAGTTTTTCTATCGAGATAATCGTTAATTTGTATGATATTGTTGCTACATGTTTTACCATTTACAAAATTAAATCTTGGCGAGTTTTCGCTCGGACAAAATTCTAGATTATCAATAGTTTTAAATTCGATAAGTTCGTTTCTAGCGCCCAATAATCGTATGTTTATCTCCATAAACTGTTTTCCGTAGAGGTCTTCGTAACTATCTATTAAATCCGTATCAAACTCTAAAACAACATCTTTTAAAACATTATTGGCAAAAATAGTTTCATTTAAGCGGGTTAAAAGTTTATCTCCATTACCATAATTTACTTTTACAAAATCTAGTTTTTTAGGACGTTGAAATTCTTTTACAATTAATTGATTACCCAGTTGTTTGTTTTTATTAAATATCTCAATATTTTTTTTCTTAAAATCAATGGGTATTTCCATTACAAAATTTGCCATAATATCATTATTTATGGCTAAAGTATCTTTAGTAAAGTAAGTAATGTCCTCTAAAATTAAATTGGCTCTACTTAAACCAACACCTCTAAATCTAATATTAATTTTTTCGCCAGGAAATACTTCGTTTGAATTTATCCAATCATTACCTTCTCTTAAAATTTCAATCGAACTAATTTTAACATCGGGTAAAAGGTTGGCATTGGTTAAAAACTTAGGGATATCACCATCTTTAATAAACAAAAATCCATCTGTCATGGAGTGAAAAGCATAGGGACGAATGATACAAATTACTTTATCATTACTTAATCTAGTTTTAGTAAATAATTCCGCAATCAATTCACCACCTCTTTCTTCTTGTTTTTCAATTCGATACGTTTTTTCCAGTTCTAATAATCGGTGATTTTCTAAAGTAATTTCAATAGGCGTTTTAAAATTTTGCGGCACTATAATATTTTTATCATCTATCCGTAAAAAGCTTAATCTGGAGGCTCTAATATTAAATTTGTATTCTCTCACAGGTAAATCATAGCTAATTATGCCATTACTGGTAATAAATGGTTTTTTGGTATTAAAAATAATAGGTAAATTTTGTTGTCCCATTTTATTAGGGATGATGTAAATAAAAGCCTTACCGTTTTCCTCTTTCAGTTGATAATCAAAATGATTTACGTGTTGCCATTCGCCACTTAATTTTAAATTAGCAATGTTGTTAGTGATGATTTCATACTTTTTTTCTTCTCCAATATACACATCTTCAATGGGTTGGTAAAAAATGGCAGAAGTTTGTGAATAGGCGAAAATAGGAATTTGAATGTTAGAAGTTTTGGATTTATTTTCGATTATAAAATTTAAAGCCAAAAAATCGGTGGAGGAAAGCTGATTAAACTGAATGCGAAATTGGTAATAACTGTTGTTGTAAAATAAAATACTATCTAAAATTTGGTAATCTTTAGAAGGTATTACTTGTAAATTATTAATTTCATTTTTTGCCGAAGGATAAATTTTTATTTCGATAATTTGATTTTCGGAGCTGTATTCGAAGGGTATATAAAATTTCCCTCTAAATTGGATAGCGTTTTTTTGAGCAGAAAACATTGCTGTATCGCTTGTAATTTCAATATCCTGAATACCCCAATTGGGATCTAATATTTTTTTAGCCGAAAGTGTAGAAAAAACGCCACCAAAAATAATCAGTAATACAATAACTGGAATGCGCATAAGCAATATCAAAAAATTAGCGCTAAGATAATAAAATTGCACTAAAACTTAATTTTTTAATTGGATATTAACACAGTATTTGAGGTAAATAGGCGCAAAGATATTTATGAATTAAAATCTTTGCGCCTTTATAATTTCATTAAAAATATAAAGATATATTTTAAAAGTTAGGTTTAAGGATGTATTTGGAGTAAAATTTATCAATAATTTCAACAGCCTCATCGGCATTGTCCACAATTTTAATCAAATTCATATCTTCTGGCGAAATCATTTTTTCGTTAATTAAAGTAGTTTGAATCCAATTAATTAAACCACCCCAAAAATCTTTACCTACTAAAACTATTGGGAATCTACCAATTTTTCGTGTTTGAATTAAAGTGATTGCTTCAAAAAGTTCATCTAAAGTTCCCATACCACCGGGTAATACAATAAAACCTTGCGAGTATTTAGTAAACATTACTTTGCGCACAAAAAAGTAAGCAAAATCAATTTTTTTGTCCCTATCAATATATTTATTAGATGCCTCTTCAAAAGGTAAAGCAATGGCTAAACCAACCGATTTTCCGCCACCGCGTTTAGCTCCTTTATTAGCTGCTTCCATAATTCCTGGCCCTCCACCAGTAATTACACCATAACCATGTTGGGTTACTTTATAGGCAATTTCTTCGGCTAGTAAGTAAAATTTTTGATCGTCCTTGGTTCTTGCCGAGCCAAAAATGGATACACACGGACCAATTTTAGCTAGTTTATCGTAGCCTTCTACAAATTCTGCCATTATTTTAAAAATACCCCAAGAATCGTTGCTTTTAATTTCTTTCCAATCTTTTTCCTCAAAAGCTTTGTGGATTTTTTTCTCGATATCGCTCATAACCATAAATTTTAAAATCAATACATGTAAATAACGCCAAGATAGTAAAATTGTTACGTTAATTTGTTTAATAAGCCATTGTATTAACTATCTTTGAACTTTTAAATTTAAGCATTTTGTTTTGGAAAAAAACTTTTTACATAATTTATTACAAGAGCATTTGCTAACTAAAAGATGTTCATCTATCCAAGAAATTTCTTTGTGGTTTGATCAATTGATTGGTTTTTTATTTCCTGGTTTTTCAGATGTTTATTTATCTACAGAGGAAGAAGTAAGTGGTTTTTACAATCAATTACAACAACAATTGATTTCTATTTTAGTGTGTAACGATTCGCAAATTTCAGCAAATGAGTTAACTAAAGATTTTTTCGCTCAAATTACAAATATCAAAGATAAATTAGAAAAAGATATTGAAGCGATTTATCAAGGTGATCCTGCTGCTAAAAGTAAGTTGGAAATTGTAAGGTCTTACCCTGGTTTTCATGCCATTGCAGCACGTCGTGTAGCGCATCAATTACATATTCAACATATCGAAATTATTCCCAGAATGTTGTCGGAATATGCACATTCGGTTACAGGAATCGATATTCATCCTGGAGCTACCATAGGCGAGTATTTTTTTATTGATCATGGAACCGGAGTGGTGATTGGGGAAACTTGTGTGATAGGTAAATGGGTTAAAATTTATCAGGGCGTTACTTTAGGCGCTTTAAGTGTGGATAAAAAAGATGTGGATGTACAGCGCCATCCTACAGTTGAGGATAACGTTGTGATTTATGCTGGAGCTACCATTTTAGGAGGAAAAACAGTTGTGGGTAAGGGTAGTGTAGTAGGGGGGAATGTTTGGTTAACCAGAAGTATTCCACCAGATTCTAAAGTATATTACACCGCAAGCATGTCGAACGAAAACGGCGAAAAAGATACATTGATTTTTAAAGCATAAAAAATGAGTTTGTTAAACTTAATTGGTAATACACCTTTGGTGGAAATTAAAAAGTTAAATCCTTATCCAAACGTAAAAATTTACGGAAAATTAGAAGGACATAATCCCGGAGGAAGTGTAAAAGATAGAGCTGCTTACGGAATGATTATGGGCGCTTTGGAACGTGGAGATATAAAACCTGGCGATAAATTAGTAGAAGCTACTAGCGGAAATACAGGTATTGCTTTAGCGATGATTGCTTGTTTAACTGGTATTGAAATGAATTTGATTATGCCAGATGACTCTAGTGAGGAACGTGTTAAAACCATGCGTGCTTTTGGTGCAAATGTAATTTTAACTCCAGCGGCTAAAACTATCGAATATTCGAGAGTTTTAGCAGATGAAATGGTAGCTACTGGCGAGTATTTTATGTTGAATCAGTTTGGGAATAAAGATAATTACGGAATGCATTATAAAACTACCGGTCCCGAAATTTGGCGTGATACACAAGGTGAAGTTACTCATTTTGTATCGGCAATGGGAACTACGGGAACAATCATGGGGGTTTCTAAATTTTTAAAAGAAGTTCATCCATCGGTTACAATCGTGGGAACTCAACCAACAGAGGGTTCAAAAATTCCTGGAATACGCAGATGGAGTAAGGAAATGATGCCAACTATTTTTGATGAAAAAATGGTGGATATTACAATAGATGTTAGCGAGGCAGAAGCGAGAATAAACGCAAAACAATTGGCTTTACAAGAAGGAATTTTTTCGGGAATGAGCAGCGGTGGCGCCTTTACTGCGGCATTAAAAATTGCATCAACTTTAGATAAAGGTTGTATCGTTTTTATCGTGTGCGATAGGGGTGATAGATATTTAAGTACAGATTTATTTGATTAAATCTGTATTTTATCCGCATTTTAAACTAAAATAGTTGTAATTAATTTTGGTATTTATTTGTCACATCTTTTATAACTGATTCAACACTTTTTGAATCAGGGAAATAACTTAATAATTTTTGTAAAACTTTATCAACTAGTGCGTCCGGACAAGATGCTCCTGATGTGATGATGATTTCAACCACATCTTTTTTAGGTAAATAATCGGTGCTAATCAATTCGGTTTCGGTATGGAAATTAAAATGCGAAATCTCCTGTGGACTCAAAATTTTATCGTCGGAATTAATAAAATATGTTGGATATTTTTCTTCGCACAACTCTGCTAAATGCGTTGTGTTACTGCTATTATAACCTCCCACAACAATCGCTAAATCAGCCGATTGTTCCATTAAACCAAAAGTAGCACTTTGATTATCGTTGGTAGCATAACACAAAGAATCCCGAGTATCTGCAAAACTATCTTTGCCTTCGCCATATACCAACTCCACATTTTTTTTAATATAATTTGCAATATCTTTTGTTTCGGATGCTAACATAGTGGTTTGATTTACTACGCCAATTTTTCGCAAATGTATTTCGGGATCAAAACCTTCCGAATATCTTCCAGCAAATACTTTGTAAAATTCTTCTTTGCCTAATTCCTTTCGAATAAATTTACTTAACAACTCAGCTTCTTCAATATTTTTAATCACAATTGCTGGTCCGTCCTGTGCCGCATGCGAAAACGTTGCTCGTGTTTCTTCGTGGTTATATTTTCCGTGGATTACAATCGTATATTCTTGTTTTCCAAGTTTTTCCGACATTTTCCAAACACGTTCAACAAACGGACAAGTGGTATTGTAACTGTTAACCAAAACACCTTTTTTATCCAAAATCTCCATGATTTCTAAAGTAGTTCCAAAAGCAGGAATAATTACCACATCCTCTTTTTGAATATCGTCCCAAGGAATTAATTGTTTACCCGATGTATCCATAATAAACTGGATTCCATAACTTTGTAAATCGGCGTTAACCGATGGATTATGAATCATTTCGGATAATAAATAGATTTTTTTACCAGGATTTTCGGAAATGGCTTTATATGAAATTTCGATAGCATTTTCAACTCCGTAACAAAATCCAAAATGACGCGCCAAAATAAATCTTACCGTTCCAAAATCCAAAACAGTAGGCGTAAAATCTTTTTTTTTAGGATCTAAATCCTTACGAATGTTTTTGATTTGGGAAATTATCGGACTTCTATAAAATTCTGGAACTTCAAAAGTTTTCATGTATATGGAGATTTTTATGAATCAAAAAAATACAAAATTATAATCTTAACAAACGCAAAAGTACAATTAGTTCATGGTAAATAATCAAGTATTTGATAAAAACTTTCTTAAATTAAGTAAATCTATGCATTAGTTTCCTTAAATTAGCAACGATTTTTTAAAAACTAAAAAAATATATAATGAGTAAATTTGATGTTGTTGTTATAGGCTCTGGTCCTGGTGGTTATGTTTGTGCTATTCGTTGTGCACAATTAGGATTTAAAACTGCCCTTGTAGAAAAATACAATACCTTAGGAGGTACTTGTTTAAATGTTGGTTGTATTCCAAGTAAAGCTTTGTTGGATTCATCGGAGCATTTTTACAACGCAGCGCATACTTTTAAAGATCATGGTATTAATTTAACCAATTTAAAAGTGGATTTGGATCAAATGATCAAAAGAAAGGCTGAGGTGGTTGCACAAACTTGTGGTGGTATCGATTTTTTAATGAAAAAAAATCAGAT
>JACCDI011619080.1_pt1 | contig 16552 bp, 14 predicted proteins | sample 7442791 | NCBI WGS metagenome assembly JACCDI01 (sample SAMN15323434, study PRJNA562643) | freshwater metagenome | isolation source: river surface water | place: USA:Blue River Watershed | collected 2017-08-15 | reverse complement strand
ATGGAGGTTTTAGACAAGGCTGATGAAGTTATTTTATTACCCATTTATCCTGCAAGGGAATTACCTATTGAAGGAGTTACGAGTGAAATGTTGCTAAACGGAATGAAAATATCGAATAAAAAAGTATTGAGTAAGGAGCAGCTTATGGATTGGGCAAAACAAACAAATGATAAATTAATTGTTATGGCAGGAGCAGGTGATATAGATGTTTGCATCACAAATATTCAAAACATACTATCCTAGTAATGATGAAAAATTGGAAATTCATATTAATTAGGGTATTGTGGTTAATTGGCGCATTGTTGTTAATTACGCTGTTTGTTTTTGCATGGAAAGGCAAATCAAATAAAAAATGTAATGCTATTCAAATTGAATTAACTGGAAATTCGAATGGATTTTTATTTATGGACGAAAAAGAAATTTTAAAATTCATAAATGAAAAAGGTGTCAAAGTGGGCATGTCAATTAGTGACGTAAACCTTATTCAACTTGAAAAAGAGTTAAATGAAATTAAATGGGTTGAAAATACAAATATCTATTTTGATAACCTTCAGCAATTGCAGGTTAAAATTGAACAAAGATTGCCAGTAGCTAGGTTATTTACAGTTTCTGGTAATTCATTTTATATCGACAAAGAAGCAACCCGCTTACCTTTAAGACAACTTTCTGTGATAAGGTTGCCTATTTTTACTGGATTCCCAAGTGATCAAGAAAAGTTATCAAAACCGGATAGCATTTTATTAAACGACATTTTACATTTCGCATTAATTGTAAAGCAAGACAGTTTTTTTCTCTCGCAAATTGCACAAATTAATATAGCACCAAATGGAGATTTTGAAATGATTCCAGCATTGGGTGACCATACTGTTTTATTTGGAAGTATTGAAAATATTGAAAACAAATTAAACAGACTATACACTTTCTATAAAAAAGTTTGGCCATCTTCAGGAATCAATGCCTATCAAGTTTTAGACCTCCGATTTGACCATCAGTTAGTTGCACTAAAAAAAGGGTTAATGCCAATCGAGTATTCGGCTGGAGCATTACCTGATTTAAAGCCATTAAATTTTTCGGACTCAGTAATCAATACTGAACCAGTTCAAAGTAGGGAACTAATGTTAAAAAATGAACCGAATAGTATAACCGATAGTGTTGTGAAAACACCTATCATTAAAAACGAGCCAACTACAAAAACAACAAGTTTGTCAACAATAAATAAGTCCAAAGTAGTTACTGCTAATGTTCCAAAAGCTACTGTAAATAGTAGTCCAAAGACAAGCAAAAACGATAAGTCCAAAACAGTAAAAAATGATAAACCAAGCGTCGTTAAAAATGCCAATAAATTAAACAATAAATCAAATAATAATACGTTAAAACAAGAGAAGAAGTCTGCAAAAGCAGAAATGCCCAAAAAGACGCCTTCCAACAACAACTAAACAACTAAAAAACTATAAAAAATGAGCCAAAACGAATCCCCAATTATTGTAGGTTTAGACATTGGTACTACAAAAATCGCAGCCATTGCAGGTCGTAAAAATGAATACGGTAAACTTGAAATTTTAGGATTTGGACGTGCCAATAGCAATGGTGTACAACACGGACAAGTGCTTAATATTGACCAAACCATTAAAGCAATACAACAAGCGTTGGAAAATTGCCAAAAAAGCAATCCAAGTCTTGAAATTAATGAAGTATATGTAGGTATCGCTGGACACCATATCAAAAGCTTGCAAACCAGAGGAGATATGGTAAGACAAGACGCCGAAAATGAAATTCAGGCTTGGGAAATTGAGCAGTTAATTAATAATCAAAAGAAAACTTTTATACCTGCAGGGGATCAAATTATAGACGTGATTCCTCAAGAGTTTTACGTAGATAATAATGCTAATGTTAAAGAGCCAGTGGGTGTAAACGGAGTTAAAGTGGGTGCTAATTTTTTAATATTGACAGGTGATAGGAATGCCATTAGAAATATTAATCGCTCAGTAGAAAGAAGTGGTTTGAAAACAAAGGATTTGGTTTTACAACCATTGGCTTCGGCTAGTGCTGTAATGAGTGATATAGATTTAGAAGCGGGTGTTGCCATTTTGGATATTGGTGGTGGTACAAGTGACCTTGCGGTATTTTATGATGGCATTTTAAAGCATACAGCTGTTATCCCATTTGGGGGTGAAAATATTACCCATGATATACGTTTAGGATTGGGCGTTTTAAAAAGCCAAGCAGAAGCTATGAAGGTTCAATTTGGTAGTGCTTTATCAAATGAAGCTAATGCCAATGCATACATTACGATACCTGGTTTAAAAGGTATGCCAGCAAAAGAAATAAGTGTTAAAAGTTTGGCTGGAATTATTCAAGCCAGAATGAGTGAAATATTGGATTTTGTCACTTACCATTTAAAGCAAGTAGGATTAGACAGCCGTTTGTTAAATGGAGGAATTATTTTAACTGGTGGAGGTTCGCAGTTAAAGCATTTAATTCAATTAACTGAATATACAACAGGATTGAATGCAAGAGTAGGTTTACCAAATGAACACTTGGCACCCAATCATATTGACGAGTTAAAAAAGCCAATGTATTCAACATGTATTGGTTTGATTTTAAAGGGTTACAACGATTATGAACAACATCATAAAGTATTTGAAAATAATTTCAAGAAGATAGAAGTACCAAAGGAATTGACAATTGATGCCGCGGATATTAATTCAGATACACATGAGGTGTCTGTAGTTGGCGAGGATCAAAAAACAGTAATTGAGCCTGGCGTTATAGAAGGAAGAAAATTAAAATTCTGGGATCGTTTTAAATCTGATTTGATCGAAATTTTCAGTGAGGATGATGACAAATTATTGAAATAAAATTACCCACAATATGTTATAAACTAACTGTTTATAAAAAAAGCAAATAGATTAATTTCGATATACTAACTACTAACTAACCCATTTAAATAACAAAAGAATGATTCAATTTGACTTACCCAAGCAAAAATCATCCATCATCAAAGTCTTAGGCGTTGGCGGTGGTGGTAGTAATGCTGTTAATTTCATGTTTCATCAGGATATTGAAGGTGTAGATTTTATCATATGTAATACAGATTCTAAAGCAATTGAACAAAGTCCTGTTCCAAATAAAATTCAGTTAGGCCCACATTTGACGCAGGGTTTAGGAGCTGGAGCTGACCCTTCAGTTGGAAAGTTAGCGACAGAAGAATCTTTAGAAGAGATCAAAAAAATACTTGAAGTAAATACTAAAATGGCCTTTATCACTGTCGGAATGGGCGGAGGTACAGGAACTGGTGGCGCGCCAATCATTGCAAAAATTTGTAAGGATTTAGGCATTTTAACTGTTGGAATTGTAACCACTCCTTTTGGTTTTGAAGGCCCACGTCGTCAAAAGCAAGCGCAAGAAGGCATCAATCAGCTAAAGCCTTTAGTGGATACTTTATTAGTGATTTCAAATGACAAATTACGTGTTCAGTATGGTAATTTGAAAATGAAAGAAGCATTTACCAAAGCTGATAATGTATTAGCTACTGCAGCAAAATGTATCACTGATGTAATAAATAGCCGAGGTCATATTATTGTTGACTTTGCTGACGTTTGTACTGTCATGAAAAATGGCGGAGTAGCTATATTGGGTAAAGCTGAAGTGGAGGGAGAAAATAGAGCGCAACGAGCGATTGAAGAAGCGTTAAATTCTCCATTATTGAATGACAATGATATTAAAGGAGCAAAATGGATTTTATTAAATATCAATAGTGCTGAAGGGGATTTTGAATGTAGCATGGATGAATTAGAAACGATTAGCACTATTTTACGTGAACGTACTGGCGAAAATAGTGATGTGATAATGGGAAGTGGTTATGATGATACATTAGGAGAGAAAATTGGTATCACGTTAATAGCTACTGGATTTGAAGGAAAAGATCCATTTAAAAAAGATGAAGAAAAGAAAGCAGAAGCGCCGGTAGAAGATAAAATTGTAATGACGTTATCTTCTGAAACAGAAGCGATCACTACACCTGCTGATAATTCATCTGCACCAGAAATGGTAGATACGCTACAGTCAAATACGGAAGTATTGGACACTATCGAAGAGCCAACAATTGAAATGCTGAAGGAAGAAATTCAAGAAGAAATTGTTGAGAATGAGGTAATAAATGAATCTATTGAATTGGATTTAATGCCAACAATCCATTATGAAGATACTTCATTAGTGACTAATGTTTTTGTTTCAATTCCGGATGAGAGCGATGAAATTGAATTGGAGGAAAGTATCGATCAGACTGAATTTGATGGTATTGAAGAAAATACAGACGAAGTTTTTGAATTAAATATGGAAGTAGCAGAAGTGGAGGATTTTACATCTGCATTTGTATTAAGTAAACCAACAAATATTTATGCCGAGGTTCAAAGTACACCTGCGGCTGAGGTGGTTGAAGAAAGCATAGAAGAAGAAATTTTTTCACCCGTTCAAGAAGCATCGCCAATTGAAGCAGCAGATCCCGTTGAACATATTGAAACTTCATTCCGCGTTGCCGTTGAGGAAGAGCCTAGTATGCAATTAGTAATGCGTGAGGAAGAATATGCACCTGCTAATATTGAAACAAGAAGCGCACAACAATATGATATGCCTTTAGATGATTCTGAAGAACAAAGAAGAAAGGTTCGTGAGCGTATTCAAAAGTTAAGAAATTTGTCATTCAACATTGGTAACGGTAATGATCCTAGTGCAGAATTTGATGAAGTACCTGCATATGTTAGAAGAAATATGGATTTGTTTGGTAACACTTTGGCTTCAGTTGAAAACTTTTACAGTAAATACACTGTTGACCAGGATGACAAGAATCAAACACAAATATCAAGCTTGAATTCCTTTTTAGAAGGTAAAAAGCCAGATTAAAAATAGTTCTTGGTTCATTTGATTTAGTTGTAACCCCCGCCCAAAAGGCGGGGGTTTTTTAATTATTGCAAGTTGTGTGAAATCATATTTTCAAAACTTAACATGAACTCGCCTTATCTTTGCTTCATGCAAACAGTTTTAATTACCGGAGGAACAGGAATGGTAGGGCAAGCCTTAACGAGCTATTTATTAGCAAGAGGATATCAAGTAATTGTATTATCTAGGTCGGCGAAAAAATCTAGCCAACAACACTTGTCTTATGCAATGTGGGATATTGATAAGCAATTCATTGATACAAGTGCTATCAATGTTGCGGATATTATTGTGCATTTAGCAGGAGAAAGTGTCGCGAGTAAAAGATGGACAGCTAAAAGAAAACAAGAAATAATTGATAGTAGGGTAAAGTCAGGAGCTTTATTAGTTAAAGCATTAAAAGAGAATAAGCATAAAGTAAAAACTGTAATTGCTGCATCTGCTATTGGTTGGTATGGTCCAGATACTGAAAATTCATTACAAAACGGATTTAATGAATCGGATCCATTTGATAATTCCTATTTAGGTAGTACTTGTAAGCAATGGGAGGGAAGTGTACAAGGCATAAACGAATTAGGCATTAGATTAGTTACCTTAAGAATTGGAATCGTATTTAATAAAAAGGGTGGTGCATTAGCTGAATTTATTAAGCCTGCAAAATTTGGTATGGCAACAATTTTAGGAACAGGTAAGCAAATAGTGAGCTGGATTCATCAGGATGACTTATGTAAGATGATTGTTTTTGCTGCTGAAAACGAAACTGTAAAAGGAGTATACAATGCTGTTGCACCTAATCCTATAAACAATAAGGATTTAGTAAATGCCATTGCATCAACAATGCATAAGTTTCATATCACCCTGAATGTGCCTGTTTTTGTTTTAAAAATAATGCTAGGGGAAATGAGCATTGAAGTTTTGAAAAGCGCAAACGTTTCTAGTAAAAAAATTCAGCATGCAGGTTTTCACTTTGATTATCCTACAGTTGATATTGCTTTAAGACAACTTTTATAAAGTGCTTACAAAAAAATGAGTCCTATTGGACTCATTTTTTTGCTATTTATTTTTTGAATTAGTTTCTGATGGGCTTACCAGAAGTCATTACTGATTGAATTCTTTCCAATGTTTTCTTTTGACCACATAAACTTAAGAAGGCTTCTCTTTCAAGGTCTAATAAATATTGTTCGTTAACCAAGGTAGCCTCACTTAAATCACCACCACACATTACATAGGCTAATTTTTGTGCTACTAATTTATCGTGATCTGTAGCATAACCGCCTCTCCACATAGCATTGATTCCCGCATACAAAGCTCCCAGTGCCGATTTACCTAATACCTTAATATCAGTTCGTTGTTGTGCTTGGGTATATCCCGCATTATATAAACTTAATACTTGTTCTTTTGCTTTAGCTATACGGCGTGATTGGTTTAAAACAATATGATCATGTCCTTTTCTAAATATACCCATATCCATTGCTTCCTGTGCCGAGGTGGCTACTTTTGCAGTTGCAATATGTAAGAATCTATTTTTTAAAGTAATGGTTTCAGGTTCGTCTACGTGCATTTCATCCGATGCTCTAAGCACAAATTCTTTGGTACCGCCACCGCCTGGAATAACACCAATACCTAATTCAACTAAACCTACATATGTTTCAGCAGCAGCAGCAATTGTATCGGCATGTAAATTCATTTCACAACCACCACCCAATGTTAATCCATGAGGTGCAATACCTACCGGGATGGAGGAATAACGTACTCTCATCATTGTGTTTTGAAAAGTACGAATAGCCATGTCTAATTCCTCATAGTCCTGTTCAATGGCTAACATAAATATCATGCCCACATTAGCGCCCGCACTGAATAAATTTCCTTCATTAGCAACTACTAGTCCATTGAATTTATCTTCTGCAATAGCAATGGATTTATTAAGTCCATCTAATACTTCACCGCCAATACTATTCATTTTTGTATTCCAGCTAAATCCGGCTACTCCGTCACCCATGTCTACTAAATTACAAGCAACGTTTTTCCAGATTGTTTTTTCTTTCAGGTCTGATAAAATGATAAATGATTCGGCTCCCGGGATCAATTTATAATCCTGCGTGGCCAGGTCATAATAATAACGTTTACCCTCTTTTACCATATAAAATGAAAACCCTTTGCTATTCATAGTTTCAACCCAAGGTGCAATGGCAACACCAGCAGCCTTCATATCGGTAATGGTTTGTCCTAACCCCAAAGTATCCCAGCTTTCAAAAGCGCCAATTTCCCATCCAAAACCCGCTTTTAGGGCATCATCAACTCGGTATAACTCATCACTAATTTCAGGGATTCGAAAGCTAATATAGGAAAACAAAGCATGATGAAATTGACGAACAAATTCAGCACCTTTATCCTTGCCTGCATATAATACTTTAATTCTTTCGGCTAAATTTTCGATAGGTTTTGCAGCCGCAATGGAGGCAAACTTTGTTTTATTACGAGGTTCGTATTCGAAGGTTTTCAAATTCAAAGTTAAAATTTCCTTACTGGAAGCGGTTTTAACTTTCTTGAAAAATCCTTGTCCAGTTTTATCACCCAGCCAATTATTTTCCACCATTTTCTCTAACCAAGTAGGTAATGCAAAAATATTTTTTGCTTCATCGTTTGGACAATTATCTGCTACACCTTTTGCTACTTTAACTAAAGTGTCAATACCCACCACATCGGCTGTTCTAAATGTTGCTGATTTTGGACGACCCATAATTGGTCCAGTTAATGATTCAATTTCATCAATTGTCATTTCCAATTTCTCCATAATATGAACCACACTCATCATGCTGAAAACCCCGACACGATTAGCTATAAATGCTGGCGTGTCTTTACACAAAACAGTTGTTTTTCCTAAATAAACATCACCATAATGCATAAAAAAGTCTACCACTGCAGGATCCGTTTTTGGGGTAGGTATAATTTCCAATAATCTTAAATATCTTGGTGGATTAAAAAAGTGTGTTCCACAAAAATGTTTTTGAAAATCATCACTTCGCCCCTCCGCCATTAAATGAATTGGAATGCCTGATGTGTTGGAACTCACTAAAGTTCCTGGTTTCCTATATTTTTCAACCTCATCGTAAATTATTTTTTTAATATCTAATCGTTCCACCACTACTTCAATAATCCAATCGGCATTGTTGATTTTTGAAATATCATCTGTAAAATTTCCAGTTGATACAAATTTCAATGCACTGCTATTATATAAAGGCGAGGGATTGGATTTAACGGAAGCTGTCAAGGAATCATCCACTAATTTGTTGCGCTCTTTTTTATTGTTGGATTCCTCTGCACCTGGAGTAAGTCGATCCAATAATAAAACTTTTACACCAATACCTGCAAAGTGACAAGCTATTCTAGAGCCCATCACACCACTTCCTAAAACCACTACATTTTTAATAGAACGTTGCATAATTATAGCATTTGTGTAAAATTAGTTAGTTATGCAACTAATTTCAAAAAAATCTTTTTATTTCCGGTGGATTTTTGTTCTTTTTGCCATTGATTGGGTCAAATAACCATTTAACAATACTCGATGGAGGGTTTGCCGGATTGACTTACATTTGTAATATGCAAGTAGACAATAAGTTAATTTCTCATTTAGCACATTTATCAAGGTTGAATGTGGCACCTGAAAAAATGGATAAATTGGTCGTTGACATGCAGGATCTTGTTTTATTTGTTGAACAATTAAATGAATTAGATACCACCGGAACCGAACCTTTGATGCATATGGGTGATGCAGTAAATGTATTGAGAACAGACGAGATAGCAGGTTCAATATCCAGATCAGCAGCACTAATAAATGCACCTGATTCAGATGGTATATTTTTTAAAGTCCCAAAAGTTATTAATAAACAATAAATTATGTCTTCAGTTATACAATTAAGAGCGATTGAGAAAAGTTATTATATGGCCAATCAAGCCATTCCTGTGTTAAAAGGGATTGATTTAGATATTAACAGAAATGAGTATGTTGCTTTAATGGGCCCTTCAGGCAGTGGTAAAAGTACCTTAATGAATATTTTGGGCTGTTTGGATTCACCTACAAGCGGCATGTATAATTTAAATGGGCATGATGTAAGTAAAATGACAGATGATGAATTAGCTGGAATACGAAATATTGAAATTGGATTTGTATTTCAACAATTTAATTTACTTCCACGTTTATCAGCTGCTGAAAACGTAGCCCTGCCTTTAGTTTATGCAGGTATTTCAAAAAAAGAAAGAATTGATCGAGCAATGGTTGCTTTAGAAAAAGTTGGATTAGCTGAACGTAGTCATCATAAATCAAATGAATTAAGTGGTGGTCAAATCCAACGTGTTGCCATTGCGCGCGCATTGGTTAATAATCCATCTATTTTATTGGCGGATGAACCTACTGGTAATTTGGATTCAAAAACATCGGTTGAAGTAATGGAGCTATTTGGTAAAATTCAATCAGCAGGAAATACGGTGGTATTGGTAACACATGAGGAAGATATTGCACAGTATGCGCACAGGGTAGTTCGTTTAAGAGATGGATTGATTGAAACGGACACTTTAAACAGTAAACATAAGTAGTTATACTAGGTATATAAATAGTTAATAAGAAGCCTCCGTAAGGGGGCTTTTTTACGTTTAGTTGAACTTTATTTAATTAGTTTTGTTGATAACAGTGAGCAAGAAAAATCAAGCCTTATGAAAATTTATACAAAAGCAGGTGACCTCGGTAAAACCTCGTTAATTGGTGGTACTAGAGTACCTAAAAGTCACATTAGAATCGAATCATACGGCACCGTTGATGAGCTAAATTCATTTATAGGATTGTTGAGTGATTTAATAAATGAAAAAGATATTAAAGCTATTTTAGGTGAAGTACAAGACCGTTTATTCACGGTCGGATCATCCTTAGCTTGTGACCCTGATAAAGAGCCACATTTAAAAATTCCTGATTTAAAAGAAGCTGATATTACTTTTTTAGAGCAAAAAATGGATGAAATGAATTTGGTTTTAGAACCTATGAAATCATTTATTTTACCTGTGGGACATCAAGCTATTTCTACAGCTCACATAGCAAGATGTGTTTGTCGTCGTGCTGAGCGCTGGTGCGTTAATTTACAAGAGGAAGCATTATTTGTTGACCCCATGGTTATTCAATACTTAAATAGACTAAGTGACTATTTATTTGTGTTGGCAAGATTCATAGGACATTTAAAAGGGGTAGCTGACCAACCATGGAAGCCTAGAGTATCGTAAACATTTTTATCAGCTCTCACTTAAATGAATTGTCCGTCTTTCATTTGTAATTTTCTATTGCCCATATTAGCAAGCTGTTCATTATGGGTTACAATTAAAAAACTTTGATTCATTTCATCACGTAAACGGATAAATAATTCGTGTAATGCTGCTGCGTTTTCGCTGTCTAAATTTCCAGTGGGTTCATCGGCGAAAATTAAGGCTGGATTATTTAATAAAGCCCTAGCCACTGCAACTCTTTGTTGCTCTCCACCTGATAGGCTATGAGGTTTTTTATTAGACTTATCAGCAAGCCCCATAAAATCTAATAATTCCATAGCTCGGTCTTGTACCTTCCTTTTTGGTGCTTTTGCAATCCAGCCGGGTATGCTAACATTTTCAAGTGCGGTGAATTCAGGTAGCAAATGGTGAAATTGAAATACAAATCCTATGGAGTGGTTTCGATAAGCTGCTAATTCCTTATTGGAAAGTTTTGTGGTATTTTGACCATCAAATATAATTTCGCCGCTGTCGGCCTGCTCAAGGCTACTTACAATGTATAATAAGGTTGATTTTCCTGCTCCTGAGGCGCCAACAATTGATACGACTTCCCTCTTTTCAAGTGCTAAAGAAACGCCCTTTAATACAGCTACAGCACCATAATTTTTCCATATATCATTGGCAATTAGTAGTTTTTGGGCTTCTTTCATAGTACAAACCTAATAATTCCGGGGCATTTATTGCAAAATTTAAACATTTGTTTACATCCTGTAGAAAAAACACATTTGGTTATATCATTTATACGGCTACTTTTGCAAAAATAATACGCTATGTTTTGGACTTTAGAATTAGCCAGCTATTTAGAAGAAGCTCCTTGGCCAGCTTCCAAAGACGAATTAATTGACTACTCAATTAGGAGTGGTGCTCCAATCGAAGTAGTTGAAAATTTGCAAGAGTTAGAAGACGAAGGTGAAGTGTATGAAAGTATCGAAGATATTTGGCCAGACTACCCGAGTCAAGAAGACTTCATGTTTAATGAAGACGAGTATTAATTAATTGGGCGCTTTAGCTGAAAGCTAGGGACAAATAATTAATATCATATTATAATAATGAAGAACGAAGCGTTGCTTCGGTAAAATATTATTTGTTATAAAAAAAGAGGATTGCAAAAGCAATCCTCTTTTTTTATATTTATTTGAAATGACTTTATGCTTAAAAAGTTAACTTAAAATAAAGTAACATTAAACTTAGGATCAGCACAATTGTGTTGGCAATCAGAACAGGACGGCTTTTAATTAAATATGCATAGGTTAGCCAAACGATACAACTAAAGTTTACGATTAAAATCATTAGTAAACTTAAATCCTTTGCACTATGTAATTGCCATGTTAAGTATACCTGTGGTATAAATGTGATACAACTTAAAAGTGAACCTAAATAACCTATTGCCTCTACTAGTTTTGGATTGATTTCCTTGTTGCTCATTTTAATCTAATTTAACGCTATTTTTATTTTCTTTGATTTTAATGATTCAAGCTACTATCCTTCAGTAATACCTGCTTTTTGCATAATTAAATCACTTACGCCAGTTGTAGAGTAGCCTCCATCATGGAATAAGTTTTGCATGGTAACCATTTTGGTTAAGTCTGAGAATAAAGTAATACAGTAATTAGCACAATCCTCGGCACTTGCATTTCCTAATGGTGCAATTGCATTGGCATAATCAAAAAAGTCGCCAAAGCCTTTAATACCCGTTCCTGCAGTTGTTTTAGTGGGTGATTGAGAAACTGTGTTGACACGTACTCTTTTCTTTAAACCATAGTGGTAACCAAAGCTACGTGCAATGGATTCTAATAATGCTTTAATGTCAGCCATATCAGTATAAAAAGGATAGGTTCTTTGAGCAGCTGCATAAGTTAAAGCCACAACACTAGCTTCTTCATTTAAAGCATCCATATTATAAGCTACGCTTAACATTTTATGAAGTGACATTGCTGAAACATCAACACCTTTTGCATAGTAGTCATAATTTAATTCAGGGTAGGCAATTTTTTTTCTAATGTTAACACTCATTCCGATAGAGTGTAATACGAAATCAATTTTACCACCTAATATTTGTTGAGACTCATTAAACAAGTTGGTTAACTCTTCCACACTAGTTGCATCAGCTGGTACTATTTTAGAATTTGTTTTTTCAGCTAATCCATTTATTTCACCCATGCGCATCGCAATAGGAGCGTTGGTTAGTACAAAACTGGCGCCTTCTTCGTGTGCTTTTTCTGCCACTTTCCATGCAATTGAGTTTTGATCCAATGCACCTGTAATAATTCCTCTTTTCCCTTTTAATAAATTATATGCCATGTTATGGTTTTTTTAGCTGGTAAAATGAATATTTTAATTTGGTAAAAATAAATATAATAGCTGAGAATGGTTCATAAAAAAAGTTAAATCAGTAAAGTTCTATTTTACTGTCATAAGCTCTTTTGCATTGTCGAGCGCTGATTTTGTTGGCGGATCGCCACCAATCATACGGGCAATATGTTGAATGCGTTCATCCTTATTTAGCGCCCTTAAATGTGTTTGAGTGATATTTTCTATTTGCTCTTTGTAAACGTATAAATGAGTATGTCCTTTGGCGGCTATTTGAGGTTGATGCGTGATGCACAGAACCTGCCTTGTAGCACCTAAGTTTTGAAGCAATAACCCTACTTGTTTAGCAGGTTCGCCTGAAATACCTGTGTCAATCTCATCAAAAATCATAGTTGGTAAATCAACCGATTTTGCCACCAATGACTTTATACATAACATCAATCGACTCAACTCACCACCACTTGCAACCTTTCGAATAGGTTCAAATCGATTGGTATTGTTTGCGTCAAAAAGAATATCAATTTTATCTTGTCCAAATAAGTTAAAAGGAATGGTTTCAATGCTCACTTTTATTTTAGCATTTGGCATGCCAACCTGATGCAGTAATTGGTTGACGTTTTTGATAAATGGTTCAGCCTGCTTAGTTCTTTTTTCCGATATCGTTTTAGCGAGTGATTTTATGGTATTATAATGTTCGGCAACTTGCTTTGTTAAAGTTGCGATTTGCTCGTCTAAGTTTAATACCGCTTCTAATTCTTTTTCGAGGTTGGATTGAATGGCAAGTAATTCAGCAGTACTTTTAACCTTATGCTTTTTTTGTAAATTATAACCTTGCGAAAGTCTATCTTGAATGGTTACAATTTTATTTTCATCAAAATCAATTTTATCCTGCCAAATGATTAATTCACTAGAGATATCCGATAATTCAATTTGCGCCGCCTTAATACGCAATAATAATTCCTCAAAATTAGGTTGCCATTTAACAATCGATTCAAGTGTATTTCCAATTTGTTTAAGCTGCTGAACAATTGGGTTATCTGAATTTTCTAATTGTAATATGCTTTGATCTAATTGAGATTTTATTTGTACCGCATTTTCCAAAAACTTCAGTTCTTTCTCTATCTCCTCTAACTCATTTTCTTGTAAGTTTAAGGCTACTAGCTCTTCTAATAAAAATTGATTATAGCTTTCTGTTTTATCGAAAGCTTCTTTTTTAGCAGTTAATTCATGCAATTCTTTTTCAGCTGTTTTCCATTGAAGGTAGGCTGTTTGATAAACCGATACTTCCTTTTGCAAATTTGCTAATGCATCAATTACGGTACGTTGAAAATCACTATCTCCTAAAGTTAATGTGTCAAATTGTTGATGTAAATCAACCAATTGACTGGTAAGTTGTTTTAATTCATTTAGGTTAATGGGCGTATCATTGATAAATGCCCTTGATTTGCCTTGTGCACTAATTTCTCTTCTAATAATAATTTCATCAGTAAGGTCAATGTCGTTGGCTTCAAAAAATCCTACATATTGTTGTTTGTTATTCAATTGAAAAGTGCCTTCAATGAAACATTTTTTCTCCGTATTTCTACATACGCTGCTATCGGCTCGGTCTCCTAAAATAAGGCCAAGGGCACCCATAATGATACTTTTACCCGCACCTGTTTCACCAGTGATAACTGATAAATGTGCCGATAAGTCAATCATTAAATGATCGATTAATATATAATTATGTATTTCTAATTTGTTTAACATCGCTTTCGCAATATACATTTTTATTTAAGATCTTATTATTTAAGACATCGTTGAATGCCGGATTTTGCTTTTTGGTCTAAAGAATTTTTAAAAGCATGATCCTTCATGTTTATACAAATATTATAAAACTCAATGGCCTTAGCATATTGTCCTTTATTTTCGTAAATATTACCTGCTAGCAAAGCAGCTTTGGCAGCGAAATATTCTGGTTGATTACTCCCTTTTTCAATAGCTGATTTGTAAAATTTAATAGCATTGTCATGCTGTTCTAATAAATCATAGATACGCCCTAATCGATAGGCAAATTCAGTTTTGTCAGCTTCATTTTCAAAATCATTACTTGTTTTGCCAGTTAAAATGGAAATTGCTTGAGTTTGGTAACCACCATCGCTTAATAAACGGGCCTTTAATAAAATGGGGTTTGGCCAAGTACCTTTTTTTGCATTTTGAAATGCATGCTTATCTGCATCTGTAATTTGATTGCCAATGGTCAATACTTGCTTTCGATAAAAGTTTGCTTTAGTCATGTCGCCTTGCATATAAGCTATCCAGGATAAACGCTCATAGGCATCTTTTACATAGAAATTACCTTTGAATGTTTGAATAAAATCGAGTAAAGATTTTTGTGCTTTTTCTAATTTAAGTTCATTAATATAGGCATAACCAAGCTCTAGGTTCCAAAAAGGTAAGGGCAGGTAATTTGAATTTGTCTCTAGTTGTTGAATAATATTTAATGTCTTACTTGATTGTTGGTGGTTTAAATATAGGTTAGCTGCCATATAAGCATGCATGTGATTCTTTTTGAAATCATATGCCGTATTTTCAATGAACGCGAATGTCTTTTTTGGGTCTCCTTCAAAGTTCATTAACAAATAGGGGTATACTAGTAAGGCTTCATTGCGACATCTGTTACTATAGCTGTCCTTACTATTTATATACTTTAACACTAAAGCATTTCCGTCACTAATTTTCCCGTTTAATCCAAGTATATTCACAATCCATTGATACCCTTTTGGAATGGTGCCAACAACTGTGGTGATAATACCAAAATAAACATCATTGGGAGAAAAGTTGGGGTAGGCTTTTTGATTTTCTTTAAACATGAAATAGGCTTTCCTGAAATCCCATGCCGCATCCCAGGTTTTATCAAATCTAAAGGCAACTATTGATTTGTGTAAATGAGCAACACCTAAACTAAATAAATAATAGGGTGAATTTTTAGGTCCATTTGAGAATAATTTAATTCTTTGCTCAAATTGGGGATATAGCCTTTGAAATTCCGCTTTATTTTCATTTAAAAATAGTTCATAAAAATCAGCATAGCTTTCTAATAAGTCATTTATCAAATTCCCTGGATTAATTTTTCTTTCAATACTAATGTTTTTCCTTGCCTCTGGAATTTTAAGTGAAGTTATTGACTCGTAAATGTGCTGTGATTTTTCATTCCAAATATATTGCTTGGGCTGCGACCATAAAGTAGTGCTTGTGCAAAAAATAATACCCAAAATGAACAATAGCTTTGGCATAATTGTAAAAATAAAGAAAGGGTAGCTGTTGTGCTACCCTTTAACGAAATTTTTTATAGAAATTTTAGGAAACTTACTTCTTCTTAGCATCGGCTGCATTCGCGGCTTCTTCCTCAACTAAGATTCTACCACAGTTTTCACAAACAATAATTTTTTTATGTAAGCGAATTTCACTTTGGCGTTGAGGTGGGATGGAATTGAAACAACCACCACAAGCGTCTCTTTCAACAGTTACTACTGCTAAGCCGTTATGATAACTGTTTCTGATACGATCGTAACTAAATAATAAACGCTCGTCAATATGAGATCTTGCTTCCTCGCTTTTAATTCTTAATTCTTTTTCTTCAATTTCAGTATCAGCAATGATTTTTTCTAATTCATCTTTCTTGTGATTCAAAACACCTTCCTTAACTGAAATAGTTTTTTTAGCAGCTTCTAAAGCCTTAACTTTTTCAGCTAATTCCTCGTTTGCATCACGGATATGTTTTTCGCAAAGCTTAATTTCTAAACCTTGCATTTCAATTTCCTTATTGATAGCTTCAAACTCACGATTGTTTTTAACGTTATCGCTTTGTTGCTCATATTTAGCTAGTAAAGCCTCACTTTCTTTTATCGATGCTTTTTTGATTTCGATAAACTCAGTGATACCGTTAATTTCTTCTTCGATTCTAGTTTGTCTATTGACTAAACCTTGAACTTCGTCTTCTAAATCTTTAACTTCCATT
>JACCDI010632183.1_pt1 | contig 16556 bp, 14 predicted proteins | sample 7442791 | NCBI WGS metagenome assembly JACCDI01 (sample SAMN15323434, study PRJNA562643) | freshwater metagenome | isolation source: river surface water | place: USA:Blue River Watershed | collected 2017-08-15 | reverse complement strand
TGTCAATTCAAAGTTGGCAGTTAAGTAGTATTTGATTTTAATTTCATAAATAATGAGCGGTATTATTATTATATCCATTTTAGCAATAGTTGTATTGTTTTTAGGTTTATACAAACTAAATAAAACTATACTGCCTATATCTTTATTAGGTTTGGCTGCTGCAGCTACAACTTATGCGATGGCTTGGAATACGAATATGTATTATTTCAACAACATGATTTTTGTTGATAATTATGCAATAGCATTTTCGATTTTAACAATAGCAGGAACAATGTTAATTTTATTAATGTCGCCTGGTTACTTCGAAAAAATAAGCACCAACGTTGCTGAATATGTAGCCTTAATTCTATTTTCTTTAGTTGGTGTTTTATGTATGGTTTCATACAATGATTTAGCAATGCTATTCATTGGTATTGAGATTATGTCAATCGCAATGTTTGTATTAGCTGGCATCCGCAAAAAAGATTTAGCATCAAATGAAGCAGCATTGAAATATTTTTTAATGGGATCTTTTGCTACAGGGTTTTTACTTTTTGGTATCGCATTAATTTATGGCTTTATAGGTTCATTCAATATTGAAACTATCAGTACTATAGTTACAGAAAGCGGTGGAGATACAGCAGCGCTTTTTGATTTAGGAGTTTTATTGATGATAGTTGGTTTATCATTTAAAGTTTCAGCAGCACCATTTCATTTTTGGGCTGCAGATGTTTATGATGGAGCACCATCATTGATCACAGCTTACATGTCTTCGATTGTAAAAACAGCAAGTTTCGCTGCCTTCTTGAAATTATTTTTAGTTGCCTTCGGTAGCATATATGCTCAATACACTTCTACTTTATGGGCTATTTCTGCATTGACTATTGTAGTAGGTAATTTAATAGCATTATATCAAGATTCATTTAAAAGAATGTTGGCATATTCAAGTATATCGCATGCAGGTTATATGCTAATTGCTATTTTAGCTTTAGGTGATAGTTCATCATCAGCATTATTCTTTTATGCAACAGCTTATACATTTGCTGCAATCGTTGCATTCAATGTTTTAATAAAAGTAAAACAATTAAAAAATTCTGAAAGTTTTGATGCTTTTAACGGCTTAGCTAAAACTAATCCTTTAGCAGCATTTGCTCTCACAATCGCTATGACTTCAATGGCAGGTATACCTTTAACTGCAGGTTTCTTTGGTAAATTTTATTTATTTACAACAGCATTATCTCAAGGTTATACTTGGTTGGTAGTGGTAGCTGTATTAAGTGCCGTTGTAGGTATTTGGTATTACTTTAAGGTAATTATAGCAATGTATATGAAAGATTCAGATGACGATGCGGTATTAGAATACAATAGTTCATCGAAATTTGTATTAGTAATAGCTACGTTAATTACAATTGCATTAGGACTCTTACCTGGTCTTTTATCAGCAATATTATAATTTTTGCTTATTTTTAGACATACATGGAGAATACCTTAGAGTTTATAAAGACCTTTTTGCACCCACAAAGTATTATTCAATACGGCGGATTAGCATTGTTATTGTTTGTCATTTTTGCAGAAACCGGATTGTTTTTTGGTTTTTTCTTACCAGGTGATTCATTATTATTTGTTGCTGGCTTGATGAGTGGTTCAACTTTATTCGATGTAGATATTGTTACTTTAAATTTATCAATTATAGTTGCAGGTATACTAGGTAATTTCGTTGGGTATTATTTCGGAAAGAAAACAGGTCCGGTTTTATTCAAACGCGACGATTCATTATTCTTTAAAAAGAAACACGCTAATGCAGCCAAAAATTTTTACGATAGATACGGAGGTATGGCTTTAATATTAGGTCGTTTCATTCCGATCATCAGAACATTCGTTCCAATAATGGCAGGAGTTGTAAGTATAGATTTTAAAAAATTTGTATTGTATAACATAGTAGGCTGTGTTGCTTGGGTTGTATCCATGACATTATCTGGATATTTCTTAGGTAGATTGTTCCCAAGTCTTCAAGAGAATTTAGAATACATTGTAATTATTATTATTGCAGTAAGTATGATACCAGTTGTTATTACTTATTTAAAAGAACGTAATAGAGCGAAAAACGATATTGCCTAATGCAATCATTGTATAAATCCATCATATGATTCTCGATATTTTTATAACCGTTTTCTTAGTACTGCTCAATGGTTTTTTCGTAGCTGCAGAATTTGCTATAGTAAAAGTTAGAGCCTCACAAGTTGAACTAAAAGCGAAAACTGGAAATCAAACTGCAAAAATTGCAAAAAATATTCTTGCCAACTTAGATGCATATTTATCGGCAACTCAATTAGGTATAACATTAGCATCATTAGGCTTAGGTTGGATTGGCGAGTCAGTAGTTACAGAAATAATTATTCAAAGTATGAATTTGTTTGGCTTTGAAATAACTTTAGAACTAGCTCATCAAATCGCATTACCTATAGCATTTTTATTAATTACAATTCTTCATATTGTTTTCGGTGAATTAGCACCAAAATCTATAGCTATACAAAGACCTGTAACAACTACGTTTGCAATTGCAATACCGCTAAATGTTTTCTATTATTTATTTAGACCTTTTATTTGGGTGTTGAATGGCTTAGCAAATGTTATATTAAAAAAATTAGGTATATCTCCTATTCATGGTCATGAGGTACATACCTCTGAAGAGTTACAATTGTTATTAGATCAAGGTAAAGAATCAGGTGCGTTAGATTCATCAGAACACGAGTTGATTAAAAATGTATTCGATTTCAACGATCGAACTGTAAAGAAAATCATGATACCTAGAACGTCAATTGTTGCAATTGATATAGATTCAGATTATAAAGAGTTTGTAAATTTTGTAATCAACGAAGGTTATACTAGATTGCCAGTATATAGAAATACCATAGATGATATTATTGGTTATATACACGTAAAAGATTTATTAGTAAAAGAATTAAAAGATCAAAAAATCAGACTTTCAGATTTAATTCGTCCAGTATATTTTATTCCAGAGTCAAAAAAAATTGCTGACTTATTATCAGAGATGAAAAATAAGAGAAATCCGAATATGGCTATTGTACTTGATGAATTTGGAGGCACAGCTGGTTTAGTAACTATGGAAGATATTATAGAGGAATTAGTGGGTGAGATTCAAGATGAACATGATGAAGAAAAACCTAAAGTAGTTAAGTTAGGTGACAATGAATATTTGATAGATGCTCAGTCAACTATTAGTGATGTAAATGAATTTTTGCCACATGCATTGCCTGAAGATGATGAGTATGATTCGGTAGCGGGGCTTATGAATGTTGTATTTGAGAAAATACCTGACTTGGGTGAAGAAATTGAATTTTCGGGTTATAAATTTATAGTAACTCAAAAGAAAAGAAATAATGTCGAAATGGTTAAGATGATAGACATTATTGATTTAGCAAGTAAAGAAACTATCTAATTTGTATCTTTAAAGATGCACCTGTTTTATACACCAGATATTAGAACAAATATTTATACTCTTTCAGAAGAAGAAAGTAAGCATTGTATAAAAGTGCTAAGAATGAAAGAGGGAGATGCCGTTTATTTAGTAGATGGCAAAGGAGGGTTTTATCACACTCAAATAGTCGACACACATCCGAAGAAATGCATAGTTGAAGTTCTAGATGTTCAACTAAATTACGGGGCAAGACCCTATCGATTACATATGGCAATTTCGCCATTGAAGTTTGCAGATAGGTTCGAGTGGTTTTTAGAAAAAGCTACAGAAATTGGTATCGATGAAATTACTCCTATCATCACAAAAAGATCTGAGAAAAAAGAACTTAAAATAGATCGTGCAAATAAAATTGTTGAATCTGCTATGAAGCAGAGTGTGAAAGCCTATCATCCGACTATTAATGATGCAGTACTTTTTAATGATTTTATCAAAGATGATTTTTCAAATACAATAAATATGATTGCTCATTGTTTAGAAGATGAGAAGAAAAGTATTTTTGAAATGAAAAATCAAGTAGCAAATTATTTAATTCTAATCGGACCTGAAGGTGATTTTACTGAAGATGAAATTAATTTAGCGAAGTCTAAGGGATTTCAAGCAGTTACTTTAGGTAATGAAAGATTAAGAACAGAAACCGCAGCCATTTCTGCATGTGTAATGTTTTCAGCTATGTCGAATTTATGAGAAAGCTAGTTTTTATATCAGTAATTATATTAAGCTTGGGCTTCATTTCATTTAGTGTACCAGGATATAAAATTGCCAGATTGAAATATGGCGGTGGAGGTGATTGGTATTCATCGAGAACAGCATTGAAAAATTTAATTAATTTTTGCAACGAAGAGTTGAACACAAACATTCATTCTGAAGAGCAAATTGTTGAACCTGGTTCAATTGAAATTTTTAACTATCCATATATTTTCGCAACAGGCCATGGAAATATAATTTTTAGTGACGATGAAGCAGAAAACCTTCGAAAATATTTAATCTCTGGAGGTTTCTTGCATCTATGTGATAATTATGGAATGAATAATTATGTGCGAATAGCAATGAAGAAAGTTTTTCCTGAATTAGATTTTGTTGAATTGCCTTTTGACCATCCTATTTATCAGAAACCATATAAGTTTAATGGTTTACCTAAAATACATGAGCACGATGGTAAAAGACCACAAGGATTTGGCATTATATATAAGGGTCGATTAGTATGTTTCTATGACTATGAAGCTGATCTAGGTAATGGATGGGAAGATTTAGGCACTTACCCTAATGATACGCAAGACAAGCACGAAAAGGCACTTAAAATGGGCGCAAATATTATTCACTATCTACTTACAAATTAATTGGTATTTTTGAATTATGTATCACGTAAACGTAAATAAAACAAGCACTTTCGATATTAATGTTGAGAACAACAGCATTAAACTTAATGATGAAGAAAAAGATTTTTCAATAGTTAAGGTATCAGATAATACTTATCATGTTTTATCAAACAACCAATCATATAATGTTGAGTTGTTAAATATAAATTCAGAGAATAAGACAGCTGTGTTAAAAGTGAATGGTAACAAATACGAGTGCGAGATAAAAGATCAATTCGATGATTTGTTAAAGAGTCTAGGTTTAGATAATTTAAATACTGTAAAAGTAAATGATATCAAAGCACCAATGCCAGGCTTAGTATTAAAGACATTAATTGAAGAAGGCCAAGAATTCAAAAAAGGTGATAATCTATTAGTGCTCGAAGCCATGAAAATGGAAAATATTTTGAAAGCACCGGTTGATGGTGTTGCTAAAAAAATAAAAGTAAAATCGGGCGATAAGGTAGAAAAAAACGAAGTGCTTATTTTATTAGCCTAATATACTCTTAATAAAATATCCGAATACATGTGGAAATAATATAGTTGTTATTACCCAACCATTCACAGCTCCCCAAAAATGTGCTTCATGATTTATATGATCAGATTGATTCTTTGAAGCATACATACAATAAGCTAAATACAGTAATGCAAAAATAAATGCAGGTATGCCAATTGGTATAAAAAACAAGTATATCTTACTATGTGGATCAAATAATATATAGCTGAACAGCACCGAAGAAATTGCACCAGAAGCACCTAATGAGTAGTAAGAACTATTGTTTTTGTTTTTAAGTATACTACTAATATCACTCAATACAATACCTGAAATATATATTAATGCAAACTGCCAATGGCCTACAATTTTCTCTAAGCTAAACGCAAAGAAAAAATAACTCAGCATATTAAATATTAAATGATTGAAATCAGCATGTATAAATCCGGATGTTAGTATAGTATAATATTTTTTCTTTCTGTGAATACTATATGGGTGTAGCATCATCCCTCTAAAGGCATTTGAATCGCCATAAAAACCATAAAGTGAAGTCAGTATAGTAAATACAAATATTAATGATGATACAGGGGTGTAGCGTATGATGTCTTCCATTATTTTTCTAATCTATAAACTGGGTATCTCATAAATGTTTTTTCAAAGTATTCACTCGATTTATAAATATACTCTAATTGCGCGTATTTGTTTTTAGCAAATTCAGCATCTTCTGTTTTCTTCTTTTTGAATTTATCATTTAGGTCTTTATTGTTTTTTAAAAGTTCTGCAGCAGTATCTTCAAAAACATAATCAGAGAAATGTTCTTTTTGTCCTAAGATTGCATCGAAAAAATTCCAGTTAAAATATGAATCTACAGCTTCTGGCTCTAGTGTTTCAACAATGTATCTGTTTTGAAATTGATCAGTATAAATTATAAAATCACCTTTACGAACTAATATTTGCATTTCTTTTTTATTGAGCTTTACATTTGAATGCAAATAATGACCTTCATATGGTTTGTTGACTGTTTTGTAATCTTCAATATAATAAACTGAAACAGTCATCAAGGTGTCTTTTTTTACTCGTTCAAATTTTACTTTATTCAATACCATTCGATCTATCACTTGATCCCAAGCAAATGGTATAATATAAGCTTTTGGTTTTACTACAGAAGTTGTAGGTATATATTTATTATAGAATTTTACATCTTTCTCAAAAGGTTTTGTTCTATCATAGAATAATCGATTGTAATCACCAATTTCTGATTTTTTATAACTCGATTCGTATCCTTTAAATTTTATGATTTGATGTGAGCTGGTATCTAATTTCCAATTGAGATTAAATTTATCTTGCAATGCTACATCTGCATCGGCAACTAATTTATTTGTTGTAATTAATTCATAGTCTTTGTTTGCAATTTTTAAACACGATAATAAAAATGCATAAGAACCCTCTACTCTTTCTGAATACGATTTTAACATATGCGTTTCTAATGTGAATCCGATTACGTTAAAGAGAGTAGAATAACCTGTGGCATACCTCGGACTTTCATAAAATGCTGGCCAACCTGTTTCGGGTTTATCTGTCCAGTTATTGACATACGGCACTGCATCAAATTTTTTATCTTTCAATTGCTTATTTAGTTCTGGCATAAAAACATCGTACTGATAATCTGCAATTGTAGTATTCAGTTTATCTCGCTGTGTAGCAATATAGGTTACTATATGTTGGTAGTCGGCACCATTGCTGGTATGGGTGTCGATAAATAGATGTGGACTTGCGTAGTGAAATATTTCTGTAAAAGCTTTCGCATTTTTTGAGTCTAGTTTTATAAAATCTCTATTTAAATCTAAATTTTTATTGTTTGCTCTGAAGCCGTATGATTCTGGACCGTTTTGATTAGCTCTAGAATATGAATTTCTATTTTTTGAACCATCAACATTATAGATTGGTATTATGTATAAATTTGCATGATCTAGCAAGTTTACTAAATCTTTTATTTCGTACTTATTTTTGAAATATTTTATCTCTGTGAGTTTTTCATTATTTAATAGTTCTAAAATGTTTTGACAAAGAATAATGCTAGCATCTATTCCCTCAGGTTCGCCTGGGTGAATTCCATTATTTATAAGGATGTTTACTTTATTTTGAGATTTTGATAGTTTTTTTATTTCAACTAGATGTAAAGGTTCAGCAGCATCTGTATACGGAAATTCAATTATTTTAAGTTCATCGTACTTTTTTGCCAACTTTTTATAATGAGATATTGTTGTTTCATATGTTGGAGTTTGATTTCCATTACTTAAATTGTAAGGAATTTCAAGACTTTGTGAATGAATTTGAGTGTTGCTGAATACGAATACTAATATCAAAAAGAGTTTGTTTTTCATGTTATTGCTAATATTTTATAAATAAAATAAATTTATAATTAATAAATATATAAATAAAAGTTTATACATTTGCAGATATATATAAACGAATAAATAGGTTAGAAATAGATAAAAAATGAAAGAATTGCCCATTTTAACTCCTTTACAGAGGTTTATAAGGTTATTGAATGTTGAAAGGAGTGAACTATACAGTATTTATTCTTTTGCGATTTTTAACGGACTTATAAACCTGACCATACCTTTGGGTATACAATCTATCATTAATTTGATCGGTGGAGGTATTGTTTCTAGTTCATGGTTAATTTTGGTATTAGTTGTAATTATAGGTGTAGCATTAAGTGGAGTATTGCAGGTTTACCAATTATCAGTTAATGAGAATTTACAACAAAAGATATTTAGTAAATCAGCATTTGAGTTTGCCTTTAGAATACCTAGACTAAAAACAGAGACAATTGATAAATATTATATACCTGAGATGGTGATGCGTTTTTTTGAAACAGTTACCATTCAAAAAGGTATGTCTAAAATATTGATAGACTTCTCTACTGCGTCATTACAGGTGTTATTCGGATTAATTTTACTTTCAATATATCACCCATCATTTATAATATACAGCGGTTTGTTTATTGGTATTGTTGTATTGTTAATAAAATTAACGGGTAATAAAGGTTTACAATCTGCTTTAAAGGAGTCAAATTATAAATATGAGATAACTAATTGGTTAGTAGATATTGCTAGAAATATGGAGTCATATAAAATGGCTGGCAATACCACTCTTCCGATGGATAGAACAGATGATTTGTTGTCAAAATATTTGAATGCCAGAAAAACTCATTTCAAGATCTTGAAATTCCAATATTCAAACTTGATTCTTTTCAAAGTTTTAGTTACTGCAGGGTTATTATTGATAGGTGGCTTATTAGTAATAGATCAACAAATGAATATTGGTCAATTCGTAGCATCAGAAATTATAATTATATTATTGTTATCATCAGTTGAGAAATTAATTTTCAGTATGGAGACTATCTATGATGTGTTAGCAGCAGTAGAGAAGTTGGGTGGCGTAAATGATTTAGAATTAGAAAATCAAGGAGGTAGAGAAATAAATTTTGAAAATGTTGATGCAATAGATATAGAATTAAAAAACTTCAATTATAGATTTTTATATGAATCAGATTATGTATTAAAAAACATTAACCTAGAAATAAAGGCAGGCGATAAAGTATGTTTAGCTGGTTATAATGGTTCTGGTAAGTCAATGTTGATGCATGTTATTGCCGGACTTTACTATGATTACGAGGGTTCAATTAGTTTTAATTCATTTCCATTAAGTAATATTAAACTAGATCATTTGCGTTCGCAAATTGGAAGTTCTTTTGCAAAAGAAGATATAATACAAGGTACCATACTAGATAATATATGTATGGGAAGAAACATAACTTTTGAAGAAGTATTAAAGATTTCGGAAATTATTGGATTGCATGAATATATTCAATCATTAGAAAAAGGGTATGATACATTCTTGCATCCAGAGGGTATAAGATTACCGAAAAGTAGAATTTTGAAAATTAAATTGGCAAGATGTTTAGTTGGACATCCGAAGTTAATATTAATAGAAGATCACTTTAATTTGTTAGAGAAAAAATACAAAGAACAGCTATTAGATTTTATTTTAGATAATAATAAATGGACAGTTGTAATTGTTTCAAATGATATTGAGATAGCAAATAGGTTAGACTATGTAGTTGCATTAAATGAAGGGTCTATTCTTGATATTGGCAGCGTAAAAGAATTGAGTGGAAAAGAGTGGTTTAAAACAATTATAAAATCTTAGTGCTATGTTGAATATAAGTGAAAATAAAGTAGATCAATATATAGATCCTAAGAAGTTTAAGTCTTGGAAGGAGATAAAAAGTTCAAGGCCCGAAAGAATTTTTGCGAGGCTATTGGGAATATTTTTCTCATTCATTTTTATTATAATGTTTTTGCCATGGACTCAGAACATCAGAAACCGTGGGTATGTAACAACATTAAATCCGAATCAAAGACCTCAAACTATTAACTCGATTATAGCGGGTAAAATTGAAAAATGGTATGTAAAAGAAGGAACCAGAGTTAAAAAGGGTGACACTTTAATGGTGATTTCAGAGATTAAAGACGACTACTTTGATCCACAACTTTTAGATAGAACTCAACAACAAATAAATTCCAAAAAATTATCTGTAAGCTCATATGTAGAAAAAATAAAAGCCTTAGATAATCAAATTGACGCCTTGACTAAAACACAGGCCTTAAAATTGGAGCAAACGAAAAATTATATTGAGCAAGCATATCTAAAAATTAAAACTGATAGTATAGAACTAGAAGCTGCTAATACGAATTATTCAATTTCTGTAGAACAATTACAACGAATGGAGAAATTGTATAAAGACGGATTAAAATCTTTAACAGATCTAGAAACTAGAAAATTAAAATTACAAGAAGCTCAAGCGAAAAAAATATCTGCACAAAACAAATTATTGACTTCTAGAAATGAATTAATAAATTCTAAGGTTGAGTATAATTCAATTCAAAATCAGTACTTAGATAAATTATCAAAAGCAGAGTCTGATAAATATACTGCCATGTCGTCGTTATATGATGCAGAGATTGATGTTACGAAAATGCAAAATCAATTTTCAAATTATTTAGTACGCGCAGGTAATTATTATATCATATCTACACAAGATGGATTTATAACTAAGTTATATAAGAGTGGTATAGGTGAAACAGTAAATGCAGCTGAGCCTATTTTAAGCATTATGCCTGCTAGTTTCAATTTAGCAATTGAGATGTATGTTTTACCTCAAGATATGCCTTTGATACAAGTAGGTTCAAAAGTAAGAATGGCATTTGATGGTTGGCCTGCAATAGTATTTAGTGGATGGCCTAATACTTCTTATGGTACTTTTGGTGGCAAAGTAGTTGCTATAGATAATATCATATCTGACAACGGCAAATATCGTGTAATGGTATCACAAGACCCTGATGAGCAAACATGGCCAGAAGAAATAAGAATTGGTTCTGGTGCGTCTTGTATTACTTTGTTTAAGGATGTCAAAATCGGATACGAAATTTGGCGAAACTTAAATGGTTTCCCTCCTGATTATTATAAAGAATTAAAAGAAATTTCAACAGACAAGAATGATCAATCGAAGTCGAAAAATGAAAAATAGATTAGTTATTCTTTTTTGTTTGCTTGCTTTACAATTGAATGCAAAAGACAGCACAGTAGTGTTTGGTCCGAATGCATTTCTATATTATTTAAAGAACTATCACCCAATTGCAAAGCAAAGCAATTTGATTATAGAAAATGCTAAGTCTAACTTATTGAAATCAAGAGGCGGATTTGATCCGAAATTGTATTCTAGTTTAGATGAAAAAAACTTTGACGATAAAAATTATTACTCATTTCTAGATGCAGGCTTAAGAATACCAACTTGGTATGGTGTAGAATTCAAAACTAACTTTCAACAAAATACAGGCACAAACATAAATCCAGAAAATCAAATGCCATATAACGGTTTAGCACAAGTAGGTGTTGATTTTTCTGTACTCCAAGGTTTGTATATTGATGAAAGAAGAACAGCTTTAAAACGAGCAAAATTATTTTTAAAGTATTCAAATTTTGAACAACAAGCTTTATTGAATGATTTAATATTGGAGGGTATGACTGCTTATTGGAATTGGGTAGCAGCTTTTTATCAATTAGAGGTACAAAGCCAAGCTGTTCAATTATCATTCGTAAGATATCAATCTATTAAATCTAGCTTTATATTAGGTGATCAGCCTGCTATTGATACATTAGAATCATACATTCAGTATCAAACAAGGTTATATGCTAAAATTCAATCAGAGCAAAATCTAATTGAAAAGCAATTAATACTATCTACTTATTTGTGGAACGACAATGATGAGCCATTAGAAATAAGTAGTAAAATTATTGCGCCCGCTTATAATGATAAACAAAACTTAAAATTAGTAGATAGTATTATCAATACAGTATACGTCGTTTCTGAGCAACATCCAGAGTTAAAAAAATACGAATTCAAATTATTAGACTTAGAGCTAGAGCGTAAATTAAAAGCGGAGAAACTAAAACCAAATCTAGATGTAAAATATAATTTCTTGAATGAACCAGTAAATTCTGTGCCTTGGGATGGATTGAATTCACAAAATATAAAATGGGGAGTAACATTTAGTTATCCGATTTTATTAAGAAAGGAAAGAGGAGATCTGCAACAGACAAAAATTAAAATTAAAGAGACTGATTGGCTGAGAGATTTAAAAAAATTAGAACTACAAAATAAGTTAAATACAATTCAATCAGAATTAGTAAATACACAAAATCAATTACAATTATATAATTCTGTAGTTGTAAATTATCAGTTGATGTTAAATGCTGAATTAAGCAAATTCAACAATGGTGAAAGCTCTGTATTTTTAATTAACTCTCGAGAGATTGCTTTAATACAAGCACAATTAAGCTTAATTAGTTTAACAGCAAAATACCAACAGCTTTATGTTAAGAAACGTTGGGCTGTTGGTAATTTATATGAATAGAATTATTGCTTAATAATTTTATGAGTGTTGCTAGAAGTCTTAAGAATTAACATTCCAGCATCTATATTTTGCAAATCAATTTTATTAATACCGTTATTTAATTCTCCAGTGAGCATTAACTTACCTATTGAATTAAATAATTGAAATGTATCTTTTCTATTTGATTGAATAAATAGATGATTTGAAGTGGGATTCGGATAAATCTTTATATCATTCAACTTATTGTTTTCAACTCCAACAATTGTTTTATTTATTACAAATCTTAAATTAAAATTCGACTGTACTAAAGAAAAGTCTGTATTAAATTGAATTGTAGCATCAAAGATACCTGATGTATCTTTTGTGTAAATAGTAAGCGGTAAATAAGCTGCTTCACCAATATTAATATTTAATGAATCGAAATTCATTTTTACGAAATCGATAGTTGAAATACCGTTTGAAATCTTGACGTTCTTATTCCCATTATTTATGATAGGTACATAAATTGTAACTGAATCAATAGTGTCACTTAATGTTAAAACTTGTATGGAATCTAAATAGTAAATTGAAGGTGCTATTGTAGTATTAGATGTGCCAATAATTTTTGTGATTCTCTCTATGAATTGTGGGTAATCAATAAAAGGATTTCTATTTTTTTGCAATAATGAAATATCATCATTTCGCTTTTTTTCAATTGCACTTGGAGTATACTGATTATGCCAAGTTCTTAAAATACTTTCTTGAGGCGCAAAATGATTTGCATAATCAGAATAACGAATTACGAAATACATCATTGCTCTAGCTACATTCCCTTTATGTACGTCACGAGGTTCGTATAAATTATTAGAGCCTAAATGCGAAGGAAAATTAGTTGCATCGTTCTGATAAGGTGTAGTTGCAATACCAAATGGATAGTTGCCTCTGCTATTATTCGCGTTGGCATCCGTAGGAAATAAATGGTATAAATCTGAGCGCATTGGTTCATCTTGATTGAAGAAGCCTTGAGGGAATGTATGTTCAGTATTAAAACTTGCAGAATTTTGCGCATCTGTTCTGTCAGTATATCCAACAGCTTTTCTACCTGTATAAACACACTCTAAAGTGTTCACACTTGCTCCTTGTCCGTTTATTTTTTGATTATCAAACTCCATAAACATTTTATCACGCGCCGTATTATAACCTAAAGAAACATAGCCAGCACTGATAGTAGATTTCAACGCAGTTTTCAATGCATCTTCAGTTTTGTTTTCAGTTTGATTGTAATAAACTTTCGAATACTTCCCCTGCCCGCTTAAATCAATACTAATAGAATATGCACTCGGTTCGGTTATGATTAATAATTCAGAATTATGTAAAATATTATGCTTCGGATGGAAGTAAATTTTAACAGCTGCAGAATCATTTGCATCGATAACTATACTTTTGAAATTTGAAGAGAATGCATAAGATGAGTAGGACTTAAAAAATACAAGACTATCGATCTTAATAGCATAAGTGCTATTATTTTTAACGTAAAATATTGCACTATCAATTGATAATTCATTTGTCGCATTAAATGCAATACTATTCTTATTAGAAGTAATTTGCGATATAGCTGAGTTTGAAAAGATGATCAAACAAACTATGGCAGTATATTTGGATATAAAATTCATGCACAAATTTACAATTATCTGTAACATTATTCGTATAAATTACTCTAGCTTAAAGAAATGTATTAAATTGTGCCTTTTAAAAAATCGAATAAAAATTAATAGATATAATGAAAAAACAATTACTATTTGCTTCTGCATTAATAGCAGGTGTTATTATGATTAATTCATGTGGCACAAAATCAGAAACAATTAAAGGTATTGATATTGCTAATATTGATACTACCGTAAGAGCTCAAGATGATTTCTATCATTTTGCTAATGGTTTGTGGCTAAAAAACAACCCAGTTCCAAGTACAGAAACTAGATGGGGTTCGTTTAGCATATTAATAGACAATACATTCAAAAAATTGAGAGTATTGCTAGATGAAGTTTCTTCTAAAAATGCTGAAAAAGGAACTAACGAACAAAAGGTTGGTGATTTTTACGCATCGGCAATGGATTCAGCGGGTATTGAAAAAGCCGGACTTTCAGTGTTGAAGGCAGAGATGGATGTGATAGCTGCAATCAAAACAAAAGATGATGTATTGAAGAGCACTGCAATGTTGCAAAGAAAAGCTATGGCGCCCATGTTTAGCTTTTATGTTTACATAGATTTAAAAAATTCATCTTCTAATATTGCATATGTTGATCAAGGCGGATTGACATTGCCTGATAGAGATTATTACGTAGGTGCTGATGCGCGTTCAAAAGAAATAATGACGGCATATGCAAAGCATTTAGAAAACATGTTTAAGTTAATGGGTGATGATGCTACAAATGCAAAGAAAAATGCTGAGACAATTATTAGAATAGAAACTGCATTAGCAAAGGCCTCTAAAACTAGAGTAGAGTTAAGAGATACAGAGGCGAACTACAATAAGATGAAAGTTTCTGATCTAAATAAGCTAACATCTAATATTAATTGGTCAACACATTTCGAAAGATTAAAAATGGCTAAGGTTGAAGAGATAGTTGTAGGTCAACCTAATTTCTTAAAATCATTAGATAAGTTAATTGCATCAGAAAGTGTTGATGCATGGAAAACATATTTGCGTTGGAACTTAATATCATCTATGGCGAATAAGTTAAACAATGATTTTGTTCAAGAAGATTTTGCATTCAATGAAAAAGAATTGAACGGTGCAAAAGAGATGAAGCCAAGATGGAAGAGAGTTTTGAATGATATTGACAACGGATTAGGGGAGGCATTAGGTGAACTATATGTAAAGAAATATTTTTCTGAAGAGGCTAAAAAGCGTTGTTTAGAAATGGTAAAAAATTTACAAGCAGTTTATCGTGAGAGAATTCAGGCATTAGACTGGATGACAGAAGAAACAAAGAAGCAAGCTATTGCTAAGTTAGATGTGTTCATTACAAAAATAGGTTACCCTGATGAGTTTAGAGATTACTCTAAATTAGAAATCACAAAAGAATCATATGCGAAAAATGTAATGGCAGCAAATGAATTTGCATTTGATGTTATGATCAATAAAATTGGCAAACCAGTTGATAAAAAAGAATGGGGTATGACACCTTATACTATCAATGCTTATTACAATCCGACAGTTAATGAAATTGTATTCCCTGCGGGTATTTTACAATTCCCATTCTTCGATCCTCAAGTTGACGATGCTATTAATTACGGTGGCATAGGAGCTGTTATCGGTCACGAATTTACACATGGTTTTGATGACCAAGGATGTCAATTCGATAAAGATGGTAACTTAAAAAATTGGTGGACTGCAGAAGATGCTAAGAAGTTCAAAGAGAAAACAACTATGTTAGTGAATCAATATGATGCATTCACTGTGTTAGATTCAGTACATGTAAATGGTTCATTGACATTAGGTGAGAACATTGCAGACTTAGGCGGATTAAGTATTGCTTATGATGCATATACAAGAACAGAAGAAGCTAAGAAGAATGAGAAGATAGACGGCTATACAGCAAAGCAAAGATTCTTTATGGGATGGGCTCAAGTATGGCGTCAGAATATCACAAAAGAAAATTTAATGCAGAGAATAGTAACAGATCCTCATTCACCAGGCATACACAGAACGAATGGTCCGTTGATGAACATGGTTGAATTCTATGAAGCATTTGGTGTGAAAGAAGGAGATAAGATGTGGAGACCAGAAGCAGAAAGAGTAAAAGTTTGGTAGTGTTAACATCCGAATAAAAAAAGAGCCTCGTAAATTTTACGAGGCTCTTTTTTTTATAATCTGTTGGTATCGCTGTTAACGAGCATTTTCTTTAACATGAATTCAACATATTTACGGTCTTTACCAAGAGCTTTCATTAGATTATTAATAAGAGCTTCTTCATTACCGTTAGTATAAGCTAAGTCAGCATCTGTTAAATCTCTGTACTTACGCTTTACCTTAATTCTAATTTTATCCCAGTTATTTCCTATTTGTAAATCAGCCATAAAACCTAATATTTTACGCGAAAATACAAATTAATTTTTACTCTTTTTAGGCAATACTAATTATAACTTCACAATACTTACAGGTAAATATTTATTAGAATATAATATATAAACACCATTATCTAAAAAACTCAAATCTATTTCAAAAGAATTATTATGGTTAGTTGTTTCATATACTGTTTTGCCAGTAATATCTACAACTGACC